>Ga0310344_10001086_pt1 | contig 21095 bp, 48 predicted proteins | sample HC15DNA20200_MG_FD_203801 | JGI IMG/M metagenome (GOLD analysis project Ga0310344, IMG submission 203801) | Marine microbial communities from station ALOHA, North Pacific Subtropical Gyre - HC15-DNA-20-200_MG | ecosystem: Environmental > Aquatic > Marine > Oceanic | place: Pacific Ocean: North... | reverse complement strand
GGAGGCAAACAACATGACATCATTTAAGAAAGGATTGAAAACGTGCGCGGCCCTGTTAGGGGCTGCCATCTGGGTCTTGATGGTTTGGGGCATGGCGTACACTGGCCTGTTATTCGTAACCTTTGATGGTGCGGTTTGGCTTAACCAAATCATGGGCTATGGTATGATCTTGATTTCGTTTTGTATGACTACCTTGTTATTCCTAATAGCATGGACGAAGCGGCCATAATGGTTATAAGCTTATACCCACACGGTATAGCCAGAGGGTTGACACCAGCCCGATATTTTGAGATAATCTGCACTTAACTTAACTTGGAGACTCTTATGAGACAACCTAACTACACGCCAGAAATGGTAGCCGTTATCAACGGCACAAACGAGCGGCCCTTTAACAAGGAAATCGCTGGTGACATCGCGGCTCGCATCGGCAAATCTCGTCGCTCGGTAATCGCTAAAATTAAGAGCATGGGACTTCCCTATGCGGTACAGCGACCGACTCGCAAGGATGGCTCGGCTATCACTCGCAAGATCGATACGGTGTTGGCGATTGCTAAAGCTCTCGACATGGATGCCGATGATCTTGATGGCTTGACCAAAGCTCCGGCTTCAGCGTTGTCTGCTTTGTTAAGGGAGATTCCTTAACATGGTAGCCAACGTCGCGGGTTGGATTGGTGCGGCACTTCTTTGTGTCGCCCCATTCATCATAGATTCGGATCTTGGCAAATGGCTGGCAATCTCTGGACTAGCAATTCTTTGCTTGCAAGCGAGAGCCACTCGGTGTTATAATCTAATCTTACTTAACTTAACAGGAATCGGAGGCTACTTATATGCTCTTTATCTATGACCTAGACGGCACTGTTATCGATAGCTCTCACCGGCTTGGTGATGGCTCACTCGATGATTGGTTTGCCAACAACACACCAGACAAGATCGCTCGTGATCGTCTGCTTCCACTTGCTCAGCATCTTCAGATGCAAAACAAGAAAGGCAACGCTACGGCTGTCTGCACGTCTCGACAGATGACAGATGCCGACTATATGTTTCTCAAGCGAAACAATATAGATCCTGTCTTCATACTGTCTCGCAAACATGGCGACAATACTTCATGCGGTGCTATGAAGCTCGACTTGATTCGCAAATTTGTTGCAAACATGGGGTATGTTTGGGGTGACTTCATTCGACATACTGTTATGTTTGATGATAATGATGATGTGTTAGATACTTTGTCTAACTCTGGAATGAAACTAATCGACGCAAGGAAATATCAATAATGGAAAATTACATACTAACAAGCAAATCCACACCGGAAGAAGTTAGCCCTACCGACTATGAGGGGCGCGACTCTTATAACTATCTCTGGCAATTACTAGACTTAGAATCTCACTATTCTCAATTCCGAGATTTCGAGGGGATGTATAAGGATGGATTTGCGAGGGCGGCATATAAGAATAGAAAATCTAGCACTGGCTTCTATCATGGCGGCCAATCTCGAATCATAGGCACGTTGCGAGATATTGAGCGAGCGTTTGATTTAGATGTTCTCTCACTTCGGGCGAGGGTTGTATATATGAAGCGAGATGATTGGGACGTGACAATGAGCGCGGAGCAATTTGTTCATTTTCATAATGACGGTGACAAGGTTATGAACAAACTCAGCCCGACTATGCATAGACGCTGGATGAGATTCGGAGGCAAGACAGAATTTTATGCTGTTAAAGAGCGCACTATTCTGGGACGGTTTGCGAATTCATGGAGAAAGCGAAACCTAGAGATAGGGCGCGAGATTATGCAAGGCAAGCGACAGCGCGAGGAGCATGGTGTACCAGAATTCGCTCCACAAATCGGACTAGAGGGTGGGGTTGCTTAATGATTTTAGATATGGTAAAATGTGCCTACAATTTGGAGACTGACAATGAAAAAACTTCGCAAAATTCTACTAACAATCTACCTGATCTATTCGGTCAGCGCGGATCTACTAATCTTAGGAGGCATACTATGGTTGATATTCAGCTAAACAAACTCGAGCAACAACAAGCTCGACTAAACGAAATCGCGGAAGGGCTGACCGGCCCTGTCGCGGTTGTTCTCGAGGGGCGCGACACGGCTGGCAAATCTGGCACTATTCGCGCATTAACTCAATACCTACCGCCTCGGCTTTTTTCGGTTGTTCTATCGACTAAGCCTAGCAAATCCACAATGGAAAATTGGCTCGGTTTCTGGGCTAAGAAACTGCCAGAAAGCGGACTCGTGTTTTATGATCGCTCTTGGTATTCTCGCGCTTTGGTTCAGAAAATCAACGGCTGGTGCTCCGATCTTCAATACTTTAATTTTATGAATTCAATCGAGGAATGGGAGGCAAATAAAAATGTGCGCTTCATTAAATTCTGGCTTTCGATTTCTGAAGATGAGCAAGCGCGACGAATCGAAGAGCGCAGAATCTCGCCTCTGAAATATTGGAAGCTATCGCCTAATGATGAGCGCGCGCTTTCATACTATGACGAGATGACTCTGCTTAAAGAGCGCGTGATTTCTCGCGGCGGTTGGGAGACTGTCGATTTTAACAACAAAGCCAACGGTAGGCTCGAGCTACTAACAAGGCTCAACACGGTGCTCGGCGGCGCGGCTTGACGGTCGCGCTCCGCGCGGGCACCGAAATCGCAAATGAGAACCATTCTCATTTGCCGCGCAAAAACCCCTTTTTTACGTTGACAAAACCTACAGAAAAGCCTTTTTGGCCGGAATGCGTCTCATTCGCATTTAAGAACCATTCTCATTTGGGGCATCTTTGAAAGGTAAAAAAGCGCGCTGCGCCTAAGTAGTAGTGCTACGACGAAAAAATGGTGCGGGCGCGCCGATTGTACAGTAGTGGACCAACGATGTCAAGAAAAATTTTAAGGATTGCCGAAAATAAATCCAGGCACCGAAGTCAAGTAGTAAATCAATGGCGCCGACCGCAGTAGTGCAACTACGAAGGTAAATAGCGCGCGGCGCCGATTATACCACACCGCTGAGCGCGCTGTCAAGAACTTTTTTCAATTTCGCCTATTTTAATGGTTTTGCCTAGTCTTTCTGGGGCTTGGGGATAAATTTGAGGAAATTTGAAAAAAGTTCTTGACACGTCGAGGCCGCGTCCGGCCCGCGAGAGTTCCTTTGCGTTCCTGACCAATCGAAAAATAAATCTTGACAATTACCTCTTCTTGCCGTATTATATACACATAATTTGGAAAAAGGGACAACATGACAGATCGACAATTCGACATCCTTATGATGCACTCAGGCATGATGCAAGACGGCGTTAAGTCTTCAGAAGTGATTGCATACTTAACACTAATGGGTGAGTCGGTAGAGGATATATTATGGCTAACAAATCACGTAAAAGCAAGCGCAAGAGCAAAAGAAGCAACCCAGTAGCAAAGTTTGCTAGAAAGTTTAATCGTGCGGTGACACACCGTGACCGCACAAAGTATTGGAGAAAGAAGAAATGGCAGGACGCAGACCAGTAAGAAGAACACAGAAGATCCTTCGGCACGTGCGCGTGTACAAGGGCGAGATCATAACCCCAGTAAGGTGCGTTTCTACAGAGAAAGGTAACAAGTGGGACATCATGGGCGGAAAAGTAGGACGCGACGGAGAGGTTATCAAAGGCGCGAACGGTAGACCAGTGCCTTATAAATCAATAGGACAATTGGTCTGGAAGTAGAAAATAAATCTTGACAACTTCCTTAAATTTTGAAATAATAGTTGTCATGAAATTGAGACAAAGAATAAAAAAATTATTTAAGTTTGGGAGAACTAATATGGCCGAAGCACAAGTTAAGAATTACACTGACGAAATGGTAGCTACTATGATCGATCAGTACACAGCAACTCCGACTCGAGCAACTGTTGACGCACTAGCAGACGAGTTCGGCAAGACCGCACGAAGCATCATTGCGAAGTTATCACGCGAAGGTGTTTATGTAGCACAGCCTAAGACCACTAAGTCAGGCAATCCAATCGTTCGCAAGTCAGAGATCGTTGCGAGGATTGCAGGTCAATTAGGTGTAGAGTTGGAAGCTCCATCTCTTGTTAAAGCATCAAAGCTAGACCTTCTCATGCTAGAAGATGCGATTGTAAAAGCTACTTCGTAGAGTTGCAACCCAAGCCCTCGGGGATATAGAGGGCTTCACTTAAAAAGAGTGTTTGGACGAAAATTGGTATAAATTCCTATGGACAGACATTCTTTTTAAGTGAGGAAGATCGGGCGCGGGAATATATACTCGCATATGTCAATAAAGATCGGGGAGAAGATAAAAGTGCCTAACCCCAGCCTCACGCTAGAATTAGTATAGTAACTAAGGTCAGCTGCACGTTAGACATAGTGTCGCGCATTCATCCTAGAATGAAAAAGCCGAGGTTCATGGGCATGACAAAGAACTCTAAGTCCCAGCTATATTATAGGTATGGTGCAGATAGAGGAAAGATAACAACTGCATAATCGATGGAAAATTGTAGTGGGTAGTAACACTCGCACTCCTTCCTAGGAGCAGTGGAGAAAACACCTGCTAATCACCTCGGCATGGCGGGCCATATCGAAAAATGAAGGAGTCTACTCGCCCTTGGCTAAGCCCAAAAGAAGTAGTAGACCGACGAAGGCGTTGAGAGTATAAGCCCTGATCCGTTAGGGAGCCGCAGCTTAAAACAGGCAATCCGACCCACTTAGCGGTGGGGAGTCCTTACCTTCGATGTTTAGTAGTACAATAACTACTCGTGAATGGTACGGCTGACTACGTTAATCAGTACCTGACCTTACTGGGATTACAGTTCGAACAAAAGAGGTCGCAGGAAACGGTACCCTGCATTGGAACGATACAAAGGGCATTCAGTTGCCACACGACGAACACATGGAGTAAAATCCTAGCATTGTAAAATCTACATATCAGCGGATAACTGAGTAGTGGCAATGTACCTAGGTAGGTTATATGTCTTTAATATGCGATATATCCTCTGTGCCGCTCCTGTTGGATGCACGAAAAAATCGATTAGAGTCGGGAGGCTGTCATAAAGGAAATCGTGTCTTATCAGCATGACGTACTGGGGGAGTCATTCAGTGAGTATGGTGGGGCTTGCTGCCAACTAGTTAGATGGGTAATGCACCTCCGGCTTTCGGGTCGGAGGTGTTTCTACGAAAGGAGTACAAATGCGAGAATACACAGTGGAAATCTTAGAGACATACGAGCGAGTGAGCCAGTTGAAGCTGAAAGCAGGGAATGAGAAACTCTTAGAAGAGCGACTCAATGACATGATAGAGGCGCGACGTCGCCGACTTGGGATGGACGAAGGTTCACTGGACATTCTTCAAGTATCTGAATAGTAGAAAAATAACACAAACTTTAAGGAAGGGTTGCTTAGGCAGCCCTTTTTTATTTCTTGACAAAGTACCTCAAATATTGTTATAATACATTCTGAAAAATAATCTAACATTTTTTTAAGGAAAATTTTTATGGCTGACAAAGTAATAGACTTCCAAGCCGCCAAGGATAGAATGCAGAAAAAACCTATTGATGAGTTTAGTATGGCTAGAGAAATAGAATGGGTAAATAGCGAACTTGACAAAGCGGACGAAGAGCTTAGCGAGATCACTGAGGAGATGGATGAGCTGACTCAGTACATCATGGAACTGTCAACATATATGGCAGGAATTACTGTCGCTTTAGGTATCCAAGAATCTAATGGTATTGACGAATGGATGCAAACACTCAAAGCCCAACGTGAATCATTAGGGTATGGCGAGGAAGAAGAGGAGGAAGCTCCTATACAGTTCGAGCTAGAACTAGAGGATGAGACATTGATAGTAGACTTTATACCGGAGTTTGACTTAGATGATAATTAAGGGTAGTATGGGATATACGGCCAGCGGCCGCAGGAAGAAGACTTACAATTCTAAAAGGAAACCAGTAGATGATAGACGCACTATTAGTAGTTGCAGCAGTAGTAGTAACAATAGGGATAGTATTAGGAGTCATAACCCTAGCAATCCACCTAAAAGTGGAAGGCAAACAAATACAACACAGTACCTGGAGGAACGAAGGGCTATAAGTAGTAAATATACTATAGCACCTGCGTACAACAAAGGGGCATACCAAGTAATAAGTCAAGATAATGTGGAGGATATCGGACGATGAGTAAGATGGGAGCATTCAATCTAGCGATTCAGGAGTATACGAACTATTTAATTTCACAAGGCGACACGTATGAGGAAATTCTCAGTAGTGTACAAAAAGTATACGGTCTAAGTGATTATGACGCTGATGAATTAGTATGGAAAATATGGGTAGATTCTGGCTCTAATGACAAGTATGCAATAACAAACGAAGATTATGACCGCTTTAGTCATGGAGTAAATGACATGAGCGATGATGGAGATGCACTTGCTAGTGCAGGCTTCGGTACAGACGAAGATTATGGAGTGTTCTAATGAGCAAGTTTAACATAGAGTTATACAACTGCGTCACGCAGGACAAAACTATAGTACTAATACCAAGCATCACAGTAGAGTGGTGGTATGGTTTCACATTAAAGTTCGGCTTCCTATTTTGGGTAGTCCAACTGGAGTACCGTAATGGCAAACTATAGTGAAGAACAAGTTGAGTATATGGTTGGGAAATACAACCTCACGCCTTCGCGTGAAACAGTAGAGGCTCTTGCAGCAGAATTCAGTAAGAGTCCGAAATCAATCATAGGAAAGCTAGCACGCGAAGGCGTGTACCAGAAGGCTGAGTATGTGTCAAAGACTGGAGAAAAGCCAATTACAAAGATCGAGATTGTGCGTGCGATAGCAGAGACACTGAATCTTGACGAAAACAATTTAACGGGCTTGGAAAAAGCCCCAAAAGGAGTATTAAAGCTATTATGCGAGAATATATAATTGCGCTAAAAGTCACACTGTCTGAGCTAGAGAACCCCGAGAAGTGGTTACAAAAGAAAATGGGTTCTATAAATCTGAGAGGTGTTGACGTGCACATCGAGGAGATTAATAATGAAAGTGAAACTAAGAGGAAACCTAAGCCCCGAAGTTCTGGAAAAACTACGGAAAATTCTAATAAAACATCAAATTGAGTGGGAAGAGGAAATAATTGGGGAAAAGAGTAATGGACAGGAAAGAAGGTTCGTTGAAAAGCGAAAAGGGTCTTATGAAATTTAAGTATCGCGAAACCAGCGAAAATTGGAATGGCCCCACCATGATGGGAAAAGTTGATATAGCTTGTTATATAGTTAATTACATAGGTCATGTTTTGTTCAGCGTATTATCGAATAAATCAATCTTATCTAGCATTTCATTTGACTGGATATGTGCTCTCTCCTCTGTTGCTCCAGAGGTCGCAACAGTCGAGAGGTCATACTCAATCAACTATGAAATTCGATAACAGCGATTTATTCTGTTGATTTGATTGACTGTAGTAACTAACAAGTTATAAAATATTTTATCACACTTTTCAACATATGTAAAGTATCATTTTTGACCACGTGGATGTATGGATGGGTTGTGATTTGCTAGATTAACGAAAAAAAGTTTTATTTATGACTAGAACAGACGAAAAATTGCTCGAAGAAATACTGTCGAGCCAACGATCGGTGGTGGAATTATCGGACCAAAACTGTCGCCGAGTACTATTATTATTGGTTCAGAGAATACAACGGGAGAACCGAAGATGACACCATATGAAAGCTTTTGTCACAGAATGTGGTTAGATTACTGTGACGAACATCAACAGCCACTTGGTGGCGAGAAATTACTGTCCTATGAGGAGTATATAGTACAGTATAGAAACTATTTGGAGGAAAGATATGTTGCGAGGATTCATCGCTCTTTTTCTGCTATTAGCCACTAGTTGTAGTATTACAACGAATGTACCGGAGGATTTCGAATATCCGATTACTTGTGACAAATACAGAGAGATTAAATATTGTGAAGGGTGGAGCCCCTTTGACATGGAGTGCAGATGTATGCAGATAGAAGGAGGATTCAGTGAGCACAGAGTTGCATAACTATTACAGCGACGACAGAGAGTTCGAAGCGAAAGTATTTTACGAAGAGAAAGGAGTATTCGTCGTAAGAACTTACGAGAACGGAGAAGAGGTCAGTGTGCGTTCTTTCAGTAATGAAAGTATGGCAGAGTACTGGGCCGATGATTGTGTAATAGATTACGATCTAAAGTCAGTTGCCCACAGAGGCGAAGAGTAAATCCATATACTGTGCTTGGAGTTCTTCTGGGCACAGATCTATCCTTGGATACAACTCCAATAAGGATACATTTTCTAGTGGTATGTTCTTTTTAGACTCTTTACGGGGTTCTTTCCTTGGGAATCCCTGTGCCCGATAATACTTATACGCTCTGATACTACTTCCTCCTAGGTGGTGCATCCCTCATCTGTTGACGTTTCTTAGAGCGCAAAGTGCCCTCCATTTTCTGACGCCTACGCTTTGCTGAAGGCTTCTCATAATGAGTTCTTGATCTTATTAGTTGAAGTTTTCCATCCTCTTCTACCTTTCTCTTAAACTTGGATAATGCCCTATCTATATTATTATTTTTTACTTCCACTTTCACCTGCTTTTATACTTTCCATATATTTTGCTAGTCGATTTGCTACTCCTAGCTGGTTGTCGACTAATACTTCCGTGAACTTCATGACCCAGGCCATGTCGTACATAAATTGTTGATTTTGAACATCCATATCTAAATGTTCTTGTGCATATTCTACAAACTGAAGAGCCAGCGCATCGGCAAACTCTTGTGATCTTTTCTGGCGTGTGTAATATTCGCCTGTAAATTCTATAACATTACTCATTAACTTCTCATTTAGGTGGACGAGAAAATTTCCATCCACGCTTTCTCAAGTATTGAACTTGAAGTCTTATTGCGTTGGGGGTGCGTCCTAGATGTTCTGCGCACTGTTCTACTGGTAATAAATAGTAGTTATCCTTTAACCAAGTCCTTTCTTCGTGTGTCCAACGCATTTTGCTTTACTTTTATCGAGTATGTGTGTATTATAATACAGCTGACGTATAAATGTCAAGATATTTTTTTGACTATGCCTTAAATAATACGTATATTACCACGTTAAAAATAGTTCTTGACTTTTGCATGTAAACCCTGTATAATATTGGCATTGAGTGGGAAATCGTTTTCCATTCGTGCAGGCGTAAGTGAATTAGGGTAACTCCTAATTGGGAGGGCAGGTCATAATTAACCGTTACACTCCAACGACGACGGTTATTTATATGGGTATCTACGCCACTTTTAAACCCCGTGATTCCGAAAGGATCACAATTAGCTTTCCGAAAGGGAGCTTATAGGAGAAGAAAATGACTACAGTGCAAGCACTGACGAACGATACGTTCAACCGTATGTGGCTCGGTTTCGACCACATTGAGCAACACCTGAAGAATGTTGCTAAATTCAACACTACAGAGTACCCAAGATATAATATTAGATCCAAGAATGGTCAAGATTATATCCTTGAAATGGCCCTTCCTGGTTGGAAGAAGGAATGGATACATATAGATTACTCTAGAAGTGACAGTAGCCTTTTTATCAAAGGTGAGAGACCAAAAACAGAGAACGAAGAGTCTTATGTTCATAAGGGAATAAGTGGAAAATCTTTCACTAGAGACTTTCGACTAGCAGAGCATTTGGAAATATCAACTGCGAAACTAGAAGATGGTTTACTAACAATCGAACTAATATTGAATATGCCTGATGAACTACAGCCCCAAGTTATAGAAATAGAATAAGTTAATAACTTATCAGGCAAAAAGAAGGCTCTGCGTTTGGTTACGTAGGGCCTTTTTCGCTTTAGGAGAAGTGAAAAATGACAATAGATCCCGATATGTGGAGGGACTCTTGGATAGCTGGTGTTGACCCTTTAGATGTACTAAAAAGGCAACAGTCGGTTTTCGGGGGTCTCGTAGATAAGATAAAGAAGAAGCTACAAGACTTATGGAATGGAGATGCAATTCCTGTCATAGGGGCTTTGCTAGCCGCCCTTGCGGCTCCGTTATATGCTGTTATTGCATTAACGAACTAAGGAGTAAATATTATGCAATTAAGCAAAACTGGTATTGAACTATTAAAACATTTTGAAGGTTGTGAGCTGAAAGCTTATCAAGATTCCGTAGGTGTGTGGACAATAGGATATGGGCACACAAAAGGAATATATGAAGGGCTAGAGATAACTCAGAGCGAGGCCGAAAAGATGCTTATAGATGAATTACCAGAGTACGAAGGTTATATAACAGATAAAGTAGTTCCCATGCTACAACAGCATGAGTTTGATGCTTTAGTATGTTGGGTCTATAATCTGGGACCAACCAACCTTAGCTCCAGTACAATGCTAAAAAAATTAAACGCTGGAGAGTTTAAGGAAGTACCTTTCCAAATGAAAAGATGGGACAAAGCAGGAGGGCAACCTTTGCTAGGACTAACAAGAAGAAGAAATGCTGAAGCTCTTTTATTTAAAGGTGAACAGTGGAAGGACTATTTGGAGGTAGAAGCTTAATGCAGTACATATTTATAATCGCTCTTTTAGGCTCCCTTGGCGGCCTTGGCTTTAAGATGTATACCGATACTATGAATCGGATGCAATCAATGGCTAACGAAAAGGCCGCCTTGGAAGTCAAATTTCAAGAGCAAAGAGCTGCTATGGAAAGGCAGTTAGAAGTAATGAAACTACAAGAAGAATCTTTAATTGAGATGAATGACAGAGCTGCTGTAGTAGAAGCTCAGATGAAAGATTACTTAAAGATTTTTAAAGACCACGACCTTACGCGCCTTGCGCGCGCAAAGCCCGGAATGATCGAAACACGGGCTAATAAAAGGACAGATGAAATATTTACGGTGATAGAAAATGATACGAAGATGGTTCAAGAATAGACTAGCAAGAGCTTATCTAGGAATAGTTATATGCATGTTTATAATTCTGCTCCTATTAGGAGGATGTGCTAGTACGCCTGTTACAGAGGTACTAATCAAAACAAAACCTATTGAAATTGAGATAGCACAGCCAGAACGCCCAAAAGAAATCAAACTGGAGAGACCCGAGTGGTTTGTGGTCAACTCCTCCAACCTACAAGAATTTTTAGAAAAAGTGCGAAAGATACAAAGTGATGAACCTGTATTCTTTGCATTTACTCCACAGGACTACGAGAAGATGTCCTACAACCTACAAGAAATAAGGCGCTACGTTCTGCAACAGAACGAGATAATTGTGTACTATGAGAAAATGACAGCGCCGAAGACCACAGAAGAGAAAAGTGAAGAATTACGTGCGGAACAATTAGAAGAAACTACCGAGATTCAAGAAGAGGAAGGCCCCTCCTCCTTTATGGGGCGAGTCAAAGGAGTATTTAATCGAGATGAAGCAGAGGACTAAGATGAAGTTAGAAGAAAAAATAAAGCAACAACAACAAGCAGAGCCCTGGTTATTTAGGTACGGAGACGAGAAAGTGAAGAAAAAAAGTAGAATGGATGTCATTGGACAAAACGGGAATACTGGAGAACACTATGACGAGGCCATGCCAAACGGCAGATGGAACTGGTATGGCGAAGGAGAAGACCAACCAGTAAAAGTGGGACCTTGCTCTGCTCATGCTTATGAAAATGATCGTTGGGCAGTAGAAGATCAAAACATGGAGGCTTTAAAAAAGATGCAAAGACATAGTGCATACAATGCAAAATTTTGGATATATGAGGAGCAAAGATTTGGAACATGGGAAGAAAGTCAAGAGTTTTATAGGGAACAAGACAAGAAAGAAAGGCTCCTTCGTGCCTCATCCTTTCTTAGTACAGAAGAAGGGAGAGCCCTTCGTGCCGATTTGGTGGGCATCTAAATGTACCTCTTCCTTCTCAAGTCAATCTTAGGATCTATAGTAGGTAGTAGCTTTTATAGCTGGTGGCAAAATACCAAATTAGGCATATGGTTTCAAATGAAACTAAACGATACTCTTGATAAATTAGACTGGGAAGTATTGCAAAAAGAAGAGAAGTGGAAGAAAGCATATCCTAACTTAGCCCTAAGAATGGAGAGACTAGAGGATAGAGTAGAAATACTCGAAGCCGCACTGGATAATTTAGTTCCAGAGCGAAGACAAGGAGCCGACTAATGGATTGGATAAAAGCTAGAATTAAGGAGAGAACTTCTATAGATGGAATAAGTTTAATTTTGATGGCTGGATTAGTCATCATTGCTGCTCCAATAGTAAAGCTATTGGCGTGGCCAGCACTAGCGTATGGAGTATATACTCTAGTGAAGAGCGAAGATAATGACGAGTGAAAAACTTCCTGCTGATATAAACGCGGATGGGATAATTGATGACGAAGAAAAAAGAATGTATATTGAATTCAAGCGAAAGGAGCTTGAAGATCAAGACTTAATGAGAGATTCTCAACGAAGAATGGCTTGGTTTTCTCTCTTTGGTATGTTACTTTATCCCTTCGGTATCTTTTGTACAGTACTATTTGGACTAGATTCCGCCGCTAAAATCATAGGAGATATTGCTCCGACTTATTTTGTTGCCATCGCTGCTTTAGTGTCAGCGTTCTTTGGCGCACAGGCATTCAACAAAAGTAAGGACAAATAAGGAGTATTCGTATGGATGAGTCGAAAATAAGAGGTCTTATCGAAGAAGTTAAAAAACTTATTCTTGGCGGACGCAAACCACAGGAAGAGGACGAAAAGCTTTCTGAAATTGAATACGCTCGTAGATATAGTAAGACAAACTCTATGGCACAAGAGTAGTGGATGTATACGTTCAAAAAGGGGCTTTCCCCGACGCTCTTTGCAATCTGATAAAGTATGAAGGCTACACTCAGCATTTACCAGTAGCTGGATTAATTGGATCTGCAGAAGACGACAAGCTTAGATCCTCTGAAGTACGTTGGCTACGTAGAGGAGACAAGTGGAATAACCTTTTTGAACTGATGGAACAAACAGTAGCAAAAGTAGGCTGTGAATTCTTTGATATCTTTGGATTGGCTCTCGAACCTATACAACTTAGTACCTATATGCCTGGGTGCTATTATGGCTGGCACTCTGACTACTCTCCCGAAGTACCTCGTAGATTAAGTTTCACTGTACAGTTAGACAACTACGATGAGTACGAGGGAGGAGATTTAGAGTTTAAGTCCGCTTCCCTTCCCGAAAGTGCCTTAGAAAAGGGCACCCTCATAATATTTAAATCAGAACTCTGGCATCAAATCACTCCCGTGACCACCGGAGCACGTCATTCCCTAGTAGGTTGGTTTAGATAACAAAAAATACTTCTTGACAAAATTCTTGATTTTTGAGATAATACTTTTTGAAATTGAGGAGAAGCAAATGAGTATTGATTTAGAAGATTATCGTGCCTTTGTAATATCGGTAACTTCCGAAGAAACTCTAAGACACACTAAGTTCATTGAACGAATGGACACTCTTAAAATGTCGAGAAGAATAGATGAGCCAGAAGTAAACTGGCCTCAACTACTTACCGCAGCCGTCGGCCTTCCAGCCGAAACCGGCGAGTTCTCAGAGATTATTAAGAAGTGTATGTTCCAAGGAAAAGAGATGACTGAAGATACACACTTTCATGCAGTTCGAGAACTAGGAGATATTATGTGGTATTGGATGCAGGCCGTTCATGCACTAAATATAACTCCAGATGAAGTAATTCAAGAAAACATTCGAAAATTGGAAGCAAGATACCCAGGCGGATTCGAAGCTATTCGTTCCGAGAACAGACAAGAGGGTGATATATAATTTACTTTCTATACTTGCCGTACTTGGATACGGCTGGGTTTGTTACTATTGGGTAATCAATTTTGCTATTCCAATGGCGAGGGAGATAACTAATTTGAGCGATATAGTAGAGTGGTGGAAGTATCCGAAGGCAGAAGACCAGAAGACAGTTTTCCACAAACAGAGGAGCAAGAGTGAACGAGAAGTCGAAAAAATTATCAGGAAACTATACCGTAAGTGATTACGCTATCGACACTCCTATCTATCATTCGGTAGAAAGACCGGAGCACTATAGTAGTGGGCAAGTCGAGTGTATTGACGCAATGGTCTCTGCTTTTGGAATAGAAGCAGTGCAAGACTATTGTAGGGTAAATGCTTTTAAGTATGTGTGGAGAGCCGGAGAAAAAGGCGATCAAGACACAGAAAAAGAAGATGTCCGTAAAGCAATATGGTATCTTCGTATGAGTGTGGGAGATGATCCGCGTGGCAGGTAGTCGTGGAGTAAAGAAACGATCACATGAAAAATTAACTGATTCTAATATTCAACACGTAATAGGGTTGCTAAATGCAAAAAGTCCAATTACTAAAAAGGAAGCGTGTTCGATATTAAATATTAGTTATAATACTACAAGACTCAAGACTATAATCGAAGAGTTTGTAGAAAAGAAAGACTACCGAGATAGACGAAAATCTGAGAACAGGGGAAAGCCTGCATCAAAGTTTGAGATAACAAATGCTATCGAATCTTTTTTGCACGGAAACAATATCTCCGATATATCTCAGAGAATGTACCGCTCTCCTTCTTTCGTGAAAGGAATAATCGAGAGAGCAGGAGTACCGAGAAAAAGAAGTAAAGAAGAAAGAGGAGGAGCTTATGTTCCTTATTTTCTACCCGATGAGTGCGTTAGGGATACTTTTGATGTAGGTGAAATAGTTTGGAGTGCAAGCTACGACCAAGCAGCAAGAGTAGAAAAAGAAATGACTAATATGGACTACGAAGCAAAGTATGGCGCAAAATGTTACTGCGTATATGTTTTTGAAAAGCTAGAATGGAGTCCTGATATGTATGTACGCGGTTGGGTAGGAGAGCAAACAGTAGGTTTTACCGCCTACTCACAAGCGTATGATTTAGGCAGTCTTAAACACCTGGAGTCGTATGGAGTAGATATAGCGAGATTACAGGGATGAACAATGACACTAAACGAAATACTGATAGCATACTTACTGTTCGTTCTATCGGGAGCAGTTACCATGATGTTGATTATCTTTTTCCCAGCAATAAAGATAATAGCACAACTGGAACCAAATCATCCGATACTACATCCCATGGGATATGGAGCAGGTGCAGTAATTATGTTTGTAATTTTTTTATTGAGCGGGCCAATGATGCTTATAATCTTAGCCCGAAGAGACTCCTTTCTGGAGAATTTTATAAGAGGACTATTGAATGATTAGAACAACTTTAGTAGACGCATTACTTGCAAAGTATAAAGGTCAAATGCTTGAAGCGCAGGCTAATATAGAGGTGTACTTAACAAGTCCAGTAGGTATTGGAGAGCACCCAGATATAATAGCAGCTCTTGATGAGCAGGTAACTTTGTACACTGATGCACTTGAGAAGTGGAATACTGTCAACAACGAGTTTGACATAGACCCCACACAAGAGGACTGGGATGCACGATAGTATAGATTGGCAAGAGGCAATGGAAAGACAAGTAGCAGACCAGAATAAACATCTTTATGAAGCATATGCTAAGATAGTAGAACTTCAAGAAGAAAACAAAAAACTTAAAGAGCAGCTTGCAAAAGCTGAATTGGTGTTAGAATAATGAACTGTACCGAGTGCAACTCAACAGAGTATGAAGAAGCATCTGAAATAGTACAATTTTTGTATAACAACAGACAGATTGCAGTGATCGTGCCTGTGATGACGTGCTGGGATTGCGGTCATAAGTGGACGGATGAAAGAGCCAAAGACATACAGTACAAGGCAATTTTAGAAGCAACTTAAAAAAAGTTCTTGACTTGTATGTTGATTTTTGGCATAATAATTACACATTTTTTGGAGAAATAAAAATGGCTTGGGATGACGATAAGAAAGCACAAGCAGTTTCCATGTACGAGGAGCAAGACCCGACTCCTGAGACTAGTATGGAAATCGTAAAAGATATAGCAGACGAATTAGATGAAAGCCCGAATGGGGTTCGTATGATTCTTACTAAAGCAGGGGTATACGTTAAAAAGTCCCCTGCAACTAATGGCGGAGGTGGCTCCACTGGCGGAGGCCGAGTTAGCAAACAAGCTATGCAAGAAGAGTTGATAGCAGCTATTACAGACGCGGGGCAAGCTGTTGATAATGATATTATCGATAAGCTGTCTGGAAAAGCAGCACAATATCTTGCAGGAGTAATCACTGCCATAAATAACTAGCTGGTAAAGCTAGTTCGCTCGGGGATGAAATACTCCCCGAGCTTTTTTCTACCCAGAAAAAACAACCTAGCACCTCGTTGATGTGGATTTCTGACTAGGAAATCCTTGTGACTAAAAAAGAATTTAAAGACGCCGTGTCCCGACATGGGGACGCTATAATAACGTATAGAAGTACAAATTCCAAAAAACTAAAGTACAATGTTTGTACTTTAGACTTCTCCACACCCTACATACAAACTAAGAAAAACAGAGCGAAAGAAACGGATACCAATGTCCTTCTTTTCTGTTGGGATACAGATTCCTATAGATTACTTCGCCCTGAAAATGTTACTAGTATAGTCCCTTTAGCTAGTGTACTCCGCAATGGAGACAGAAGATGATAGATATATGGCAAGCTCCAGAAGAATTTAGTCGTATAGTTCATGTTTCTGAAGAAGGAGACTATCAAGTAAGACTAACAGTAAATACTTTTCGTGGAAAAGAATATTTACATCTTAGAAAGTATTATCTAAGTTTTGAAGAAGAGTGGCTTCCTACTAAAGACGGAATAGCCATGCCATTAGACTTAGACAACTCTTATCAGTTGTTCACTGGCTTAGTAGAAATACTCTCACTGGCAGAAAGCCGTGACAGAGTACTTGAACATTTTGAAGATGCTTTTACCGCAACTTATAATAGTTCTTGACATACTGCCTATTTTTTGGCATAATATATTTCAGAAAATTAAGGAAAGCGTGTGAGAGTAAAAGCACAAATTATAGAATTACTAGAGAAGGCTAGCAAAGCCTACTATGAGGGTACTCCTGTAATGTCAGACGAACAGTTTGATCGTTTGGCAGAAGCACACGATTGGGGAAAAGTAGGTTATAAACAAGAGGGAGAAAGGACTCCGCACATGCATCGTATGTATAGTTTGCAAAAACATTTTGCAGATGAAGGTGCGGAGCACCCCCTATTCACTTACGCCAAACCGATAGTAACCACTCCAAAATTAGATGGAGCATCTATAGCTGTGCAATACAGACAAGGAGTACTAACTAAAGTACTTACACGAGGTGATGGAAAAGAAGGTATTGACATTACTTCTAAATTTCTTTCGCCAGTATGTTTCCTAGTTCCTAGAGCTATTCCTTATGTAGCTAAAGATATTCAAGTCACGGGAGAGGTTGTCTCTCCCAAAACAATACCCAATGCTCGTAACTATGCTGCAGGTGCTTTAAACCTGAAAGATGTTAGCGAGTTCCTCTCTCGTGACTTGACTTTTGTTGCACATGGTATTAATCCTTCTTTTCAAAAAAATTATACAAACGACATGATGAAACTACAGGGTTTAGGATTTAGAACTATTTTAGATCGTGACTACAATGAGTTTCCTCAAGACGGTACAGTATGGAGAATGGATGACAATAAGGATTTTGAAGCAGAAGGATATACTGCTCACCATCCAAGGGGTTCCTTTGCCTTAAAAATAAGAAAGGAAGCAGTCATCACAACATTGCTGGATGTAGAATGGCAAGTGGGAAAATCTGGAGTGGTTTCTCCAGTTGCAATTCTAGAGCCTATACAAATAGATGATGCAAATATAAGTAGAGCAACTCTACACAACATATCTTATATAGAAAGTTTAAATTTAGAAATAGGATGTGAGGTAAAAGTCATAAGATCGGGTGATATAATTCCTAGAATTACAGGACGTGTGGAAAAATAAATCTTGACTTTTGTTGATTACTTTTGTTATAATATCCGCATACTTTGAGAAAAGAGCAAATGCAAAAACAAATTATTCCGCCAGAACTGTGCCCCAGTTGTGATTCAAAGCTAGTATGGGAATCTGATATTCTATACTGCAAGAACTCTGACTGTAGCGCAAAGAACGCAAAGATTGTAGAACATTTTGCCAAAACCCTAAAAATTAAAGGATTAGGGCCAAAAAGTATCGAAAAACTAGGGTTAGAAAGTATTTCTGACATCTATTCAATGGATCGAAGTTTTATGGTTACAAGGCTTGGAAGTACGTTGGTAAGTGACAAACTGCTTCAACAGATAGAAGAAAGTAAAAAAGCAGGTCTGCAAGAACTGCTTCCAGCCTTTTCGATCCCTCTCTTCGGACGAACTGCTAGCGACAAACTGTGTAGTAAGATTTCTAAGATAGATCAAATTAGTCGCGTTGCTTGTAGTAGTGCAGGTCTCGGGCCGAAAACAACGGATCATTTGATCCGATGGTATGAAAAATCGTATAAAACTTCGTATCATACCCTACCCTTTAGTTGGAAAGCAATAAAAACTACAGAGGTACCTGTAGCGGGGCCAGAAGTAGTTATTACAGGGAAACTTGTCTCTTTCAAAACTAAAGAGATTGCTAAGTCTGTTCTACAAAAGAACGGGTTTATAGTAAAAAACAGTGTTACTAAGAATACAAAAATTTTAGTAAACGAGAGTGGGATTCCTTCTGCCAAGACAAAAAAGGCAGAAGCAGAAGGTATCTCGATAGTAACAAATATAAACGAATTACTGGAGAAAAATCATGGCAGTACCTAAGTGGACTGAAGATCGCACCTCAGAGTTAACTAACTTTGTAGGTAGCGAAAGCCCGGTATCTCAAGCTACCGTTGCACAAGCTGCAGAATCGCTTGAAACAAGTTCTCGTTCCGTATCTTCGAAGCTACGAAAAATGGGCTATGAAGTAGAGTTAGCCTCTGCTACAAGCACTCGTACCTTCTCTGATAAAGAAGAAGCTACTTTAGCGTCTTTTGTTGAGGACAACTCTGGCACTTACACTTACGCAGAAATTGCAGAAACCTTTGCTGGTGGTAAGTACAGTGCTAAATCAATCCAAGGAAAAATTCTTTCCATGGAATTGACAGATCACGTAAAACCTGCTGAAAAGCCTATTAGTGTTAGGACTTACAGCGAAGAAGAAGAAGGAACCTTCTTATCGATGGTTGCAGATGGAGCATTTGTAGAAGATATCGCAGAAGCTCTTGACCGTCAGGTGAACAGTATTAGAGGTAAAGCATTGTCTTTCCTAAGAACTGGCGAGATCGACGCCATTCCTCCTCAGAGAGAAACTAAGTCAACAGCTTCTGTTGATCCTCTAACTGAGCTTGGCGATATTTCTGACATGACCGTTGAGGAAATTGCAGAAGAAATCGGCAAAACTGAGCGTGGTGTTAAGACTATGCTTACTCGACGTGGCCTGATTGCTCAGGATTACGATGGAGCAGCTAAGAAAGAAAAAGCCGCAGGCTAAGTCTTTCGGAGTCAAAGTAGGGTGGACATCTTTAGGTGTCCGCCTTTTCTTGGCTCTGAAAAACGTAAGAATATTAGATGAATATTGCCTCAGCCCTGCTCAGCTCGCTTATAAATGAACAGGATCTCGAAACCTGGGGTAACCTACAACTTCATTATTTACCCAAAGAATATCACAGTATCTATCGAGCTATATCTAAACACTTTGAGCATGAAAATTCTCTTCCTACTTTCGATGACCTAATACTTAGTATACCCAGCAGAGAAGTAAAAGAAAAAATAACTGCCTTAAAGTCTTTAGATATAGAATCGGAACCTTACCTACTTCTTGAGTATCTAAAAAATGAATATACTCAGGGAGAGGTTTTAGATGAAATAGATAAATATCTGGACAATTCTGTAGCTATGTCCCGTGCAGAAGAGAATATAGAAGCTATAGAAGAGATAGTACTAAGCCTTAGAAATAAAGTAGAATTAGATACAGAATCTGTAAGTATGCAGAAAATTTCTATTTTAGCCACAGAAGAAGATGTACAAAGCTATATTCCTTTAGGATTAAATGCAGAATACGATCAAGGATTGCGATTCACAAAGAACGATCTTATACTTCTTGGAGGTAGAAGAGGAGCAGGTAAATCTTTTACCTGTACAAATATAGCAGTCAGTCAGTATTTGAACGATGCTAGTTCCTTATATTTCAGTATAGAAATGACTAAAGAACAAGTATTTAGACGAATGGTTTCTACTGCTACAGGTATTCCATTGAAGAGAATTCAAGAACGAATGATTTCTGATATAGAATACGAAATACTTGCCAAGTTTCAGGCAGGTAGGTTTGAGGGAGGAGATGAAACGTTAAATCGTTACTTAGAGACTAAAGACTTTGAAAAGTTTCAAGAAGATATTACTAAGTTAGAACTACGAGAAACCCAAATGGATATAGTATATGAGCCGTCACTTACTCTAGCGAAGATTAAATCAGAGATAGAGCATAAGATATCGGTATCGGATGTAAAAGTAGTAATCGTAGATTATCTAAACCAGGTCAAGCGTTCTAACATTCCTGGACGTAATGGCCAGTACGATTGGACGGAGCAGATTGAAGTTAGTAAAGCATTGAAGCAGTATGCTCAAGATTACAATGTGCTCATTTTCTCTCCTTACCAAACCGATGCAACCGGCGAAGCACGCTTCGCAAAAGGCATCCTTGATGCGGCTGATGCAGCCTTTGCGCTAGAAGCATGGACACCACAAGACGGTTGTATTACATTTGATTGTAAGAAAATGAGAAATGGAGCTATGGATAGTTTTACAAGTGAAATGGATTGGGACACTTTGAAGATTGGACCAAACTCAACACTAAGCCCTGTTCAGAAGGCACAGCTCAAAGAGGATATGGAAGATGGTGATGATTGAAAATATACTAAGTGCAATGAAGATCGGAAATGTAAAACTAGGATACACTAGTTTAGTTTCTGGTAAGAAAAAAGAAGTTACAGGAACTTTACAAGGCGATAAGTGGGTTCTACAACACGCAAGTAGTGATAATATTACTTTCTGGGATACCGAAAACGAGAAATGGGAATCCTTACAGTGTAACACTATCTATAGATGGTTTAACGAAGGCGCAAAAGAAAGGAGTGAATAATTGGATAGTTGGG
>Ga0310344_10001085_pt1 | contig 21096 bp, 46 predicted proteins | sample HC15DNA20200_MG_FD_203801 | JGI IMG/M metagenome (GOLD analysis project Ga0310344, IMG submission 203801) | Marine microbial communities from station ALOHA, North Pacific Subtropical Gyre - HC15-DNA-20-200_MG | ecosystem: Environmental > Aquatic > Marine > Oceanic | place: Pacific Ocean: North... | reverse complement strand
ACACTTCGTTTTAATAAAAAGAAAAATTGCATAGAATTCTTCCCAAGATTTTTAAGAAAACCACTTTTATCGTTAAGGATAGGTAGATTTTATGGTGAGTTAGAAAAAAGTAAATGCGGTATTGATTATAGTTTAAGATATTATGACTTGATGATGGATAGAATAAATTTAGTTTTGGAGACTGATGATGGTGTTTAATGTAATATTAGGAGAAGTTGAAGATAAATTAGATTCAATTAATGATAGATTGGAATCTATTCAAAAACTCTTGGAATTACTTCTAACACCTCCTGATTTAAAAGAATACAATGAATGGAAATTAAATAAACGTAAAGGTTTAAGTGACTAAACAGGTATTAAAAAACCAATTAGTAAACCAAAACCATCCACCTTCATTACAAATCAAAACTTTGCTTTACACCCCTTACACGTTGAATAACCTTTTGAATGACCATCGTTCTTACCCCAAGTCCAATTCCACCCAGCTTTCTTTTTACATTTAGGACAAGCCTCTATTGGATAATTACCTGAACCCCAATCACTCATCTTTTATTACCTAAATTTTTACTCATAATATGCATCCAATCTTTTCCATGCTTCTTTCTCATTTTTACCCAAAATGGATCTGCACCAAACAAACCACCTTTCTTATTATATTCTTTTGTTACATTCGCTATTCTTCTATGACATGAACGACAGAATCTAGCATTTATCTGTTCAACTTGAAACTTATGTTTACCACAAAAAAAACAAAGACCATACATCTTATGTGTTATTGTTGCAAGAAGTGGTTCTCTACCACGCTTTCCAGCACAATCCCCACATATATCTGCTATAGTTGCAGAAGTTGCATCTCTTTTAAAACAATTAATACATACAGCTTCTTTATAATTATCCACATGTGTGTATTCATCTGCTTGATGTTTTTCCCAAAGTTTCTTGGTTAAATCATTTGCATTCTTATTTGTGTCTAATTCTGTTGCCATACTAATTCTCTGACAACTTAACCTTTTTAAGTGTATCGTCTAATAAGTTTCTTATATTCTTACAAGCATAATCACTTAAGCCATGTTTTCTACACTCTTTTCTTATTTCATCAAGCAGTTGATCTATCTCACTAAATTCTGCCTTGTAAACATTAACTGTTCCACTTGTTAGTTTTATTTTCTTTGCCTTTACAACACGTTTAACTTGTTCTTTATGGATTTTTTCTGCTTCTTCTTTCTTTACCCAAGGACTAAATTGTGTACCTTCATCTACTCCTTTATTACTCTTCTTTACCATCTTCCCACCTCCTTACACCTTCAAATTCATTCTTTACTATATCTCTAGCCTGTCTAACTGTCATACCTGTTGATTTTCTAAGTTCATCTACTGTTTTTGTTTTCTTCCAACCAAAGTCAATTGCTGTTTGTAATGTTGTTTTTACAACTTCAAAGTTAGATGGAGTTATTCCGTCAACAAATGATTTCTTACTCATACTAGTTCCCTTACCACTAGCTGGTGATCCTTGACCTGTACCTCCAATATCACTTGGTCTTGAGTTCTTTGGTTCTTGACCGAAGCTTTGTTTGTTTTCTTCTTGTTGTCCCATCATGTTTCCTCTACCATTAATACCACCCATATTGCTACTCATGAGTGCCATTTCTTCTGCTGTAATTGCACTATCTTTACTTATCTTAAACTCACCTGTATGTGTTCTTGTAATCTCAAAGCCCATTTGTTGTAGCATTGCCATGTTTTGTATTTCAACACCATCGGTTTGTAAGTCTCTCAACTTGTCGGTTTCTTCTCCTGCTTTTAATTGTAATTTCCAATCGTCAACACCTAAGTTTGATGCTATTTTACTAAAGAATGATTTGTATAATATATCTTGACCCCATTTAACTGCCCTGTTTGTAATAGTTACTTGAAGTCCTTCTTGTGACCAACCAGCTGGGGTTTCACCATAATAGAATGGTAATACACCATAAACTGCACCAATGATCATTCTAAGTTCTCTTCTAATCTCGATAAACTCTAACTCTTTCAATGAACCTGTAAAGTCCATCCATTGTGCCATGTTGTTACCACCCTTCTCACTTTCTACCATAAGTGGATGAATCATGTATGGATCTTCTGTAGCTTTCTGTGTTAGAACATCCCATGACTTTCTAAAGGTTTCATAGTTACGAGAAGCAACTACAAGTAATCCTCTTGGTGGTCTCATCTTATCAAAGTATTTTCTAATATACTCATCCATATGGGATAAGGACATTGCCTTTGACCATATTGAATAGATAGGTGAAAATCCATAAATTAAGTGTGGTCTATATTTTCCAGCTTTCCAAATAACTTCTCCTTCACCATAAACTACACGTTTTGGTTGTGGAATACCTATGGAATATACTGAGTTAACCTCCATAATAGCCTTTAATGCTTCTGCACCACAACGGTCACAAACAGGCTCTGTTAGTCTTTTATCACGGTGTTCAAATCTTGGGCATACGAAGATTTTATTTCTCTTATCATCATAACCTAATCTACCATCACTGTCAGCTATCATAGCTACCTGTGGTGGATCTATACGCAAATACTCTTTAATTGCTGTTCTTTTATGGTCAATTTTACCTGTAGTATCATCAATGTAATAATTCTTAAGTGCCAATAAATATGCATTATCACTAATTTCTAAGTCACGTTCTAACTGTCTTGAAACATCTTCCAATGTTTGTTGGTTTCCATTAACTGCTTCACTTAACATATCTTCAAGTATTTTTCTGTTTTCAGGTCTAGGTCTTTTTAAATCACTACTTCCACAAGTATCACATTGTATTTTATCAAGTTCATCCATTGATTTTTTACGTGGGTGTGCTACATCTGGGTCGTTATTAGTTTCAAATGGTTGATCATCTGGTAAATCACTTGCCAATGGTTTGTATTGGAATTCCTTACTACAGTTGTTACATTTGTACTTGTATTTCTCTGTAACCTCGAAACCATTCTTAAACATCTCTCTATTTAGAGTTTCAATAGGTATTCTAAGTGCGTCAATGTTATCTGCTAACTCATAAATCATTATGAGTGGAAATGGGAAAATTGGTAATTTGGCACCTGTATCGGTACTCATATATGGTTGTGCTATTGAAGGTCTAGTAGTAGTTTCAGTATAACCTTTATTGGTTAATCTAAATGCACTCTTAAGAGAATCTACTAATCCCATATATTATCTCAATAGTGGTACTTTATAAACTTTGTCAAATGATGTTAAATTTTTGTCGAATTATCCACCATGTTGAGAACAATGTCTATTTCTCTCTTCGGTACAATTACACCTATCATCATGTGTATGTGGTGTTTGACCACCTGCATGAGAATGAGTAACTCCATTTGCATGTGTATGTTCATTTGGATCTACAACAATATTTTCTCTTGTTGGTAAACCATCGTTTAATCCCATAATTTTAATAATGAGTGTATTCATATAAAGATTGTTACCTAGTGGTGTGAGCTATTGCATACTCAATTACAGGACGTTGAGAGGACTACCGTAGCGAAGTAGCTAGGTGGCAATCCTTATTAAAGGCGTTACTTTAAATACTTCATGGTAGAACTTGACCCAAAAGACTATAGTGAGATTCTAAATTGGCTCACATTAGCGTATGGAAAAGACCCTGCATTGGGCGAAGGTACTTTACGCACCTTTTGGAAACTAACATTCTTGGCAGAAGATAAGATGGATGAAATTAAACTTCATGGTGACGTTGAGGATAAAAGTAAGGAATAAATACTAGTTCACATTTTAATAATTACCGTCATGGGCGTTCCGTACTGTCGGTGCCCATCTTAGCGTTCGTACTTCGGTGTATTAAACGCCGAAGGCGTTTTTTTGGTATAACGATAGTTTTATATATCATGGTGCCGTAGTTCATATATGAAGTATCAATGTGAAGAGTGCTGGAAGGAAGTCTCGAACAAAGCCGATATGTGCACGGTTAATGGAACTCCCATGTGCGACAAGTGTGGGGCAAAAAGACTAAAGTATGCATTCTCTAAGAGGGAGAATAATGAAAGGTAAAAAGTTTGCAAGAGATAGTGGTAGAATAATAACTGCAAAAGAAATAGCTGACGCAGCAGGGATTAATACTGTAACATTGTTTTACAACGCAAAAATACTCAGAGAGTTGTTAGAAAAATGAACAAGTATGCAACACGCTATGAGACAAATAAACTTGACAAACCATATGAATGGTATTTGAATTGGTTGAGGAAAAAGGGGTTTACAAAAAATTGACACTTAAAGGATGTTTGGCATGTGAAAGCAAGCATGAGGACGAATGGTTCGTTGATTGCAAATGCATGTGTCATAAAAGAAAAGTTAATAACGATGAGGTTATATAATGGTTTCACCTATATATGGTATGTGGAAATACTTTCTAGTCATACCTGTAGCAATTTTATTTACCACGATGTTTCTGACATTCGACTTTGGTAAATCTAATAGTTCACAGGATAGGCTATTCTTACCAACTGCGTCAACGAAAGTAAACACGTACCCAGATTATGTGACAGAGGATTGCCACCCAGCTCTCACACCTGAACGTGAATACTATGAGCAGTGTCCACCATTCTCATTTGAATCGGAGGTTGTCGATGATGATGTATGATGATGATAAGACGTGGAAACAGCACTATAAGGATTGGCAGAAACTAGTTGATGAGATAAAGCATTTTCCACAAGATGTGTCTAAACAACAACATGAATATAGAATGAAGATTATATATAAACTTATTAACGAATATGAGGCAATGAATAGGGGATGAGTAATCATGATGATGTGGTTCTTAGAACCCACCCACCTTGCCACGCTTGGCAATTTCGTGAATTCAAATTCTACTGTATCCTTTGTGGTAAGGGTGAGCATGAGTGAATGTTCATACTCCATGCAACCACCCAAACTTCTTTTATAAGGAAGGTATAGCATATTGCCGTACTTGTAGGGAGAGAGTTGAGGATGTTAGGCAATAAACAACTTGAGAAGATTGTATGTGTAGCATGCACCGAACCTTTTGGTGATCACACTAAGAGACAGCTTATAAGGTGCCTTTTTAGAGTACAGGGTACAATGGTAAGCATGGGTTTGGAAAACAGCCCTCCACCTGAACTTGCAGATAAGTAGGGGTTATATACTGAAACATATGAACACCGCCTTATATATAAGTAGGTAACTTTTATAAATCATTTTTTCTAGAGAAGCACTAGGACGAGGAACACAAGAAAATAAAAGGGCGTGGAAATACTTTAGGCTAGCCTAACTTATTTCACTTATTGTAATTGGTCTATCATATTGGCTAGTCTATCACGTATAGTGTAAGACTTACCAACGAATTTAGACAAGAATTCGAGTTGATCCTTTATGCTACCACTTGGAGCATATTTTCGGATTGCACTAAATCCATCTGCCTGTAATTCGATATAGGCTTTAGAGTTATCACTCTCGCCTATGCCTAGATAGACATGGTTTTCCTTCATTAATCCCTCTAGTGTTTTACTTGTAGGGCTTGAATTACCCTTACCACTATTGGCGACTAACTCTTTAAGATTGCCTGTCATATACCCTCTTGCAGTAAATACGGAAAGTGCTTATATACCTAATTTACCGTACTTTACGGTATGAATATCGATTTGATTTGCATAAGTCCAACAAACGCTTTAATACTCGGCATTTGCGACCACAACGCTTTAATACTCGCCTTTTGGTTCACTTTCCCCTAGACTATCTCATATAACGTAGTAAAAAATAAAAAAAGGGGTTATATAGGCGTGCGCCCACGCTATACTAGAATATCCTAGGAACAAAATAAAACAATATATAACAATTATAGAGTAGTCAGGAACGGGTCAATTATTGCTTTAGCGTATGGTATTGCTGTTGGTATTGGTATAATGTTGTAGCCTACTCGGATTCAAAATTATAACAGCGTTTTAAAATTATAACGTCGTGATAATGGGCTTATTTCGGTCAAAAGGAGCTCATTTTGGGCTTATTTTTGAGGTATTTAACCACTTTCCGTGATTACTGCAAGATGAATTAATGAGCAGAAAATTTACAGTATCAAGCCGTGCAAGACAATCAGAGATACTCAATAATATCTATGGTGGCTACTATAACTCGCCACAAACTAGACGACCAACAATATTTAATAAAACTGACAATAAAATAGATAATTTGGGTGGTATAGCCTTGTATTCTAAAGGGTGGGATATTGAGATGAGTAAAGTTAGAAGACTCCATAGGGACATTTCAACATTGCTAACTAATATAGCCACCCTCCAGCAGACTGGTGAATTAGATGGTGTGATATACTTCATAAAAAGAAGTAAACTTGATAGTATGACGAAAGTTATTTCTGCTTTTAATGATTATCTACAAAAGAATCAATTACTTACATTACAATATGAACACCTAGAAGATATAAAAATACCAAAGGAGGTTGCTATACTTGGATAACTATAATGAAGAGATAAGAGAATTAAGAGATACTATTGAGCATTTAATTGCTAGAGTAAAACACCTCGAAAGGACTCTTATAAATGACCCTGATGAAGTAGCAAAGAGAATAAATTCATTAGAAAACCTATTAACTAAATTCTTAGTTGACCCTGAGGGATTTGAGGCTACAAGAAGAGATATACAACGTGAATTTAAGAATGGTAGATTTGGCGATTATGGACAAAAAGACAATAAAGAATGGGGTAGAGAATATTGGTAGAATGTAATCATGAATGGATTGATAACCTACAAGTGCGTAGTGGCTCACAAGATGGCAACGCTGGACAACATTGTAAAATTTGTTATGTTGATAAATGGAGTTGCAAGAATAAAAATTGGTATTATGGTGATGGCTCTAAAATGAAATTACTACAATGTAATTTATGTGGTTGGTACACTTATAGCACTAATGTTGTAGGTATAGCAAGACATGAAAAGTGGCATGACGCTAAAGAGCCTTTTACAACAACAAATAGAATAACAGGTAAGGTAGAATGGGAGGAATTTCAATGAATTGTGAATGTGAAACTTGTAAAAAAGAAAATAAAATACCACTATTAGAGTACGCTTTCAGTAATTCTCATTGTGTCATTAGTAGAATATTAAGAGAGGGATTAGCATGAATGAATTATTAATTATTTACAACTGTATTACACCAGATTACTACATTATAATGAACTGTATAAAAGCAATTCAAGGTTTACGAAAGAGGTTGAGTCTATAGGTTTAGGTGCGAGTATAGCATATACTGTTCATCATGTATTGTTTGCATGGTCATCACACCCAATTGACTCAGTTTTTACTAACTGGCGTTAGTCTTAAACTAAGACCTCACGTTACCACTATGTCAAATGGTTTTCGTAAACAATCATAAGCGAGCTATATGTCAAACCTAAACCGACAAATTATAAAAGTGATAAAATATGAATCAACAACCAATATTCAAGGAAATGATAACATTGAGTAAAACAGGACAAGAATTAATTAAATTAAGATGTATGACAACATCAAATGGATATACAATTTATTGTAAATCCCCTATCATACACGCTTTGTTTAAGAAAAATAGTAAAGGAAGAATATCAAATCAATCTGTATGGGGTGCTGGAAACGGTGCAAAACTACAAGGATATGATATGAACACATTCTTCTCTGACCAATTATTTGATAATTCTAATAGACATACATTGCCTGACCAATTAAGAAGGTCATTGCAATACTGGGCTAATCCAAAACTTATACTAGAAGAAGTCTATGATAATGATTCTGGTTTACAAGGTGGATTACCTAACTTAGCATTTCTTACAGCAGATACATTAAATGAAGGCGTAACATTAAACATAGAAAGTCCTATGAGCCAAACAGGTATTGATGTATTTATGAGAGAAGCTGAAAAATTAATAAAATATCTATTCAATCAATTCTGTGCTAATAAATCAAAAGAATTAGCAATTACTATAGATGTCCAAGAAGAAACCGTAGAGCCTGACTTTGAAGGACAAATTGAATTAGATGAAGGTTATGATTGGATAGAAGAAGCAGAAGCTAGACAAGAGGAGGTACAAACATTATGACAAATAAATTAAAAGAGCCTGAGAAAGTTTGGGCTAAAAAAGAAGAATCAATGGGTAATACTATTGAGGACATTAAAAGAATGTCATTAGAAATTTATAATTCTAGTAAAAATCAATATTATTGTTCAAACTGCTTATCATTAAAAACCATGTCTAATGAGCATACAAATTGCTCATGTGGTTGTGGTGATTTCAGATGGTTTGGTGTGCCTTTAAGATATGCATTTGAACCAATAGCATATGTAGGTCATGAAATGGAAGGAATGTATGAATATGTGCCTGCAGGAAATCAACAAGACGTATTTTTCCATGATGATGGTAGTGTAGAATCAGATAGCGATGATGAGCCTGAGCATTGCTGTGATTGTTATGACGATGATGATGGGGATTTAGTAGAATGTGCCTGTTGTAGAGGAGATTGTGATTGTAGTTATGGTGATTATCAATATGTTGGAGAATTTGTGACTAGAAAAATAAGATTTACACATGACCACGCTGAAATAAGAAAAATTATCCATGATAATTATCCTAGTAATGTTAATACTAGTTGTGGAGGTCATATTCACATATCATTCAAAGATAAAAGATTCTATAGTATTTGTATGATGAGAGATTATTGGGTTGGTTTATTAAATAGAATGAAAAAATTCGCAGAAACTTGTAGTGTTGAAGATAAAGAAAATCTCTTACATAGAATAAGAGGTGCTCATTATTGTGAATGTAGTTTTATACCAGAAAAACAAGTTGATGAATCTGGAGACCGTTATACTCAAGTGAATTATTGCCACAGTAGATACGGCACTTTAGAGGTTAGATTACTACCAATGTTTCATGATAAATATACTCATCTAAATGCAGTTAGTACAGTATTAGATTATACTACTGACTTTATTCGTATGCATTTGGCTTATGGACAACCTGAAAGAATTGTTAATGATATAGGAACATCAGGTAAAATAAAAAGAAAATCACATCTAGAAGTTTATAAAAAGGCTTCACCAGATGTTAAACCACAAGTTATCGAGAGCAGAGAACTGGAGGTATTAGAATAATGTGTGTTATAATGGAATTTACGGATACATATCCTACAAAAGAAATATTAGATTCAGCTTCAACTACCAATCGTGATGGTGGTGGAATGGCTTGGATTGATGACGCTAAAGGCGTTGTAAGGTGGGAAAAAGGTATGCACGTAAATACTGAGTTTATCTTAGATACAATGGAAAAAGAGAATATTCAACTACCAATAGTTATTCACTTTAGAATAGCAACTCATGGTGCTGTTGATTCTCCACTATGCCACCCATTCGCCTTATCAGAAGGTAATGATGATTTATCTTCCTCTGGTAGTGATGTTAATGGTGTGTTATTCCATAATGGTGTTTGGGCAGATTACAGCGATTATGCTTTGAAAGTTGCAATGAATAGACCTGACGCTAAAATACCAAATGGTGACTTATCTGATAGTAGAGTAATGGCATGGTTAGTAAGATATCTTGGTGTAAATTACCTATCAATGATTGATGAGAAAATCCTAGTATTAAGTCCACAAGGAATTCTAAAATTCAACGATTGGACTAAAGTAAAGATGAAAGTTGATAAATCTGTCAATGATAAAGAAGAGGTAGAAGTTTCCTGTTCAAATGATTACTTTGACCACACCTATTCATATGGTGGAACTGATAGTGGTTTAACTACAGTATATGGTGACGAAGATGAAGATTATCTAACTGATTGTTATACTGACGGCTTTTCTCATAAACTATGGCAAAAGGAAAAGAAATCGGATTTTCAGGTCGCCTCCCAGATGGACGACGAAGTAGAAGAGGAAAGGCTAAGCAATCAAAGAAAAAGGGAGGCAATGGACGATCTAGAAGCTCTAAATCTCAACGCAACAAATCTAGAAATAGGAATAACAGGGGACATAGAAAACGATCTCGATGAGTATGAAGCAGAGTATTTTAAGCAACAGAAAAATAAAGAAGAGGTAGAAGAAAGATTGAAAAGCAGTTTAGAAAAACAAAAAGACTTGGGAGAATGGGCTATGATAGGTGGTCAATATTATCACATTAAAGCTTTGGAGGACAAAAAAGAATGAACCTATTAGACAGAAAGATTGATGAATTACTCAATCCTGCACGATATTGCACAACACCTACAACAATAAAAAATAGAGCTGGAAACACTATATTTGTAACTGATTCTAGGTTGAAAACATTCCCAAAGGAGTTATTATACCACTTCTCAAACCTCATTGATGTAAAAACATTTGACCCTTATACTGAGTTTGCAAAGGAAATTGGGTTCATAACAGATTTTGAGTTAATTTCTCATAGAATACCTCAATATAGTGTAACAAAATTCCTAAATAATATGGGAATAATACCAAATTGCCTTATGTTAAACTTTGGTATTGAAGGAGATTCATGGGCTTTTAGAGATATACAAGACGGTGCAGTTGATTTAGCCTCTGCAGTTTATAATGTATTTCAAAACAAAAGTTTCTATAATGAAGAAGGCTACAGTTTTAAAAGAGCTTTAAATCACATGATTCGTGTAAATGAATGTATAATAAATGCTGAAACTACAGCCAAACGATACCACATGGATTATGATTTATCAAACTGTGCAACAGGTAATTGGTCAATACAAATTCTAAAAACACAATCAAATCTCAATAGATATGCTGAAAAGAGTGAGAAAACAGAAAACTTAACAAGGGAAGAAATAAATGAATTATATGAAATTTACATACGAAACTCTAGCCAAAGAACATAAGCCTAAAGTACTTATATGCCTAAAATGTGGTGATATGAAAACTCAATGTAATTGTGATTTAATAGTAAAACTTTTACAGTCCCAACTAGAAAAAGTAAACGAATGACAAAAAGAATGTGGATTCCTAAAAGAGGATATTTTTGTCAAGAGGATGAAGAAGAATGCGATGTAAGTATTGCAAAAGTACCTTTAGAAAAACTCACAGAAGTCACATTTGTGGATACTGTAGAAGAGGAATAATAAATCCAAAATTTATAAAACAAAATTATACTATGACCGAAGAAATAAAAAACCCAGTAAAATTGCTTACTGCAGAAGATGAAAAGTGGAAAGAAAAATACATAGAAAGACAATTACAGAGTTCTTGTAGAAGAAAATCTGTAACTGTTGACGGCTCTATTTATAGAGTTATGAAGGCAATTTCTTTCTTGCGAGGACAACCACTAGGAGAAACATACAGTATTGCAGTATATGAATGGGCTTCTAAAAGATATCCTGAATTAATAAAAGATGTTCAGGCACAATTCCAAGAGGATTTAGAAAAATCTATTCAGCAAGAATCTGAATAGTATCCTTTTTTTATAATTATGAAAAATAAAGAGAAAAAATCAAAAGTAATACGTTTCGACCGTCCATTTGCTGACGTAACTGGTATAATCGAATTTGGAAAAATATGTAGATACACAATTCCACGTCCACAAGAATCAATTAAGAAGATTTGTAAATATGATGGGGATGGAGTAAGAGATGAAGAGTTATGTCTCTGGATTGCTTTAGATAAGTATGCAATAGTTGTTAATGTTGCTAGAGGATACTATTACGTTCATGGTTATGGGTCTTAATGAAAACAATTATATTTGCAAACCAGTTTGGTGTATTATAATGAGCGAACAACAAAGAAGAAAAGCAGAGAAAGTTTTACAATTCATAACGGAAGTTAAGGAAAATACATGGATATTACCTTCAATTAGTGATGAATCAAAATCACATACAGTAACATATAATACAGGAGTAGAGGTTACTGGCGATTATGATTGTGATTGCCTAGGCTATCAATATAGTATGAATTGTTATCATATAATGGCAGTAAAATTATATTTACAAAATAAGAAAAGCAGGGAATTACCTAGTGATATAAGATGAAAATCAGTAAAATGAACAAAGATTGGGATAAAGAGCCAAGATATGTTAGCTGTAATTTTAAACAAGAGGAAGGAATAATTATTCATGATTTAGAAGATGGTTTATACATGGAACTTCCACCAAGCGAAAAAGGATATAAAATTATGACAAATAAAACAATGAAAATGCATTGGGTAATTGATGACAGAGATTGCCCTGTGGAGTGGTAAAAATGAGTAAATTAAGAAACGTTACAGCAGAACATTGTATGTGTCCTTGGTGTGAACATGAGGATATCTATGAGATATGGACAAATAAAAAGACAGATACAATATTAACTTGTACCAAGTGTGAGAAAGTATTTGTTGTTTATTTAGACATACGAGTTGAAATAGATGAAGATGCAACAGTTGACCAGAATAGAAAGAAAACAAAAAAGGAATGGATTTTAGAATGAAATGGAATGAAGTAAAGAAAACTTCTTGGGTGTTTGGCTATGTTTGTCTAGATTGTATAGATTTCGCCCATTATCATATATGGTTGTATAAAAAACTCGAAAACAGAATATTTGGCTCTTGTTATAACTGTGGCTTAGATATGACACATTGGAATATTAATGAACCTGTGAGATTAGAATGAAAAACGAAAATAATGGTATAGATGGTTCACACTTCTTTATAGAATGTATTGATGAGTTTGAAGCATTTGATTTAAAAATGGCTTTACAAGACTTGGATGGAAAATCTGAAAAAAGAGTATATGATTTAGCAAATGGCTTAATAAACTATCTTGGTTCAACAAAGCATGAGAATGATAGTATAAATACAGGTGAATTAGTTTGTGCAATAAAAATATTCGGAGCTAAGGTAATTCAAGCCACTATGATTCAATATAATGAAACAGAGAAGGAGGATTTAAAATGAAACATGACGAAAAATGGTACACAATAATGGTGACTGTTGAAGGTAAAGAAAATATGTTGAGAGTTAATAAAATGCTTGATGAATGGAATAAGAAAGCGGAAGTAGAAAATAAATCTGAACCGTGTCCACAATGTCAAGACTATCATGTTATCAAACATATAGACACAGCTGATTCAGATAACGTAGAAATTGTAAAAATGGGGAAATGGTATAAATGAAATATAAACAAAAATTCTTTAACTGCTATGTATGTGAAGATGAGAAAAATACATCTGAGGCTGGTCTTTCAGTTGGTTCAGGTCTTTTCACGTATCACATTTGTAAGACTTGTTCTAGAGAAAACTATGCTATCTACGAAGATAAATACTTTGAAGATATGAATAAAGAGTTTAAGAGAAATAGTAATGCCGAAGCTATGGATTATAATGAAGTTCTCTTAAAGCAGAAACAATGGTTATCACTTGTAGATGAGATGTTTGATAAAGTAATGGAGGAAAGAAAATGACTGATGTAAATATTTGGAATCCAATGGAGGAAGAAGAAATGAAATTCATTAATAGGACAGATGAAGAAGGATACTTTGTAGATGTTCCAATCAATCCTATAGACTTTAATGAATATAACCCAGATAAAATAAACGTTTGGGATACATATAGGTCAATAGGCGATGAGGTTGAAAGAGTTACAAGAGCAATTAAAACAGCAAAATTCCCATATCTTATAGAATCAGAAAAAGGTCAGGGTAAAACTCTACTTATTCATACAATCTGTAAGGAAAACAAAATACCATTAATTGAAGAACCTGTAGGTTCTGGTACTAGAAAAACTGACCTTATAGGTAGTAAAGAAATAAATAGAGATGGAACTTTCTTTAACTTAGGTCTTTTACCAAAAGCAATAGAAGTAGCAAATCACTTTGGTCATGCTTGTTTATTCTGTGATGATGCAACAGCACAAGAGCATGATATTCAAAGATGGTGGAATGCTATTTGTGACGGTAGAAAATCTATAGTTGCTAATGGAAAATCTTTCACTTTGAAGAAAGATTGTAAACTTTCTATAGTTTGGACAATTAACCCTGTAACTTATGCAGGAATTAATTCAATGACAGAAGATTTACGTTCTAGGTTCATTGGTAATGCTTGGGAATATCCTAAGAATGAGGATATTGAAAAGGTAATTGATTGGGAAAACTGTTCTGAGGAGCTTGTAAAGACACCATTGCTTACATTAGTTCAAGATGTTTATGCTCTTAGAATGAAAGGAGATTTGGAATATGCTCTATCAATAAGAGATATAGCCCAATTTACTGAACATTATAGAGATAGTATAGATTATCCTAAGCCTATACAGAATACAATCAAAGAAGTTATCTTGATTAAATATACTGACCCAGCAGAAAGAGAGCTTGTTAGAATAAGATGCTGTGACACATTTGGAGTGAATTTATAATGAAATTGTTTAAGAAATACCCACAACTGTACTCAATAATAATACCAGCTATTTGTGTTCCTATTATGTTAGGAATAACTTTCGCAGTAATGAGAATTGAGGTAATAATAAAATGACAACTTTAGATGATGTTAAAGCACAGCATGTGTATTTAACTGGTAAAGCATTAGGTTTAGTCGAAAAAAAAGGCGCTGACTATAATAGAAAACAACAAAATGATGGTGACACTCTATTCAATCTAACTGTAGCAAAACAGTTAGGTATAGTTGATACCACTTGTCAATCTATCTTAGTTAGAATTTCTGATAAAATGATGAGGTTGGTTTCATTAACTAGTAATCCGTCAGTTGAACCAAAAGTTCAAGATGAAAAGATAACAGATACAATAGTTGATACTATTAATTATCTGATATACTTGAGCCTGATGTATTCAAAAGAAAGAAGTCTATTACTTAAGGAGGAATCAAAATGAGTGAAGAATTTAAACACCTACCATATTGTAAAACATGTGATATTTTTAGTGATGATTGTGGACATGAGATTGTCACATTTGACCAATGGAGTCAAAATAAACCCACTGGGGAAAAATTTGTTTGCGCACATGGATATAAAATAAGATGGTATAGAGGAAGTCTTAATGAAATGGGAAACACAGGGAAATATGAACGTAGAGGAAGATGTCTTGAATGTGGTGCTCAAATCTTAGCAACATATAGTATAGAGTTTGCAAAATATCAAAAACCTGATGGAGAGGGAGGATATGTTACTGATAGTGTTGAAAGGAAAGATATAACAGCCCCACAGCCAGTAGAAGAAAGTAATGCATATCTTAATTGGATAGAAGAGTCACAAGAAAATACGGAAAACCATTTAAATTGGATGGAAGACTTAGTAGATGAAGATTCATCATCAATTGATCCATCTGAGATGTTCACTGGTTTCATAAGATATGGTGATGATTCATTACAATGTGTTAACTGTAATCGAAATTATATCAGAGATGATAGAATGACTGGTGCTTCTGTGAATAAGTTTTTCTGTAGAATTTGTATTAACGAAAGTTGTGAACGTGCTGGAATTGATATAGGAGACCCACATATAACCAATAACAATTATGAAAGATGTGACTTCTTTAACAAATTCAAAACTTTACATTGGTTTGAATCAATACTTACTTGCGATGGAGAATTTCAAGAAAGTGCAGAAAGAATGTATAATATTGGTGATGATTATCTTCATAGTTTAACCTCGGCTGGTAATGGTTTTGATAACAATGATAATTATTTACATTGTATGCATTGTGATGTACCTATGATACAAGTTACTAGTAGGTTCATAATGAAAGTAATGAATGCATTAAACCACACCGACGTAGAATACAACGGTTGGGATATCATAGACCAAATACAAATATGTGAAAGTTGTTTCGATAGTCATAACTATGACCATGAAAACAACTCACTCTCACCTGATGCAATATATAGTGACACCGAGCAGATTGCAGGAAGAATGTGGAATTATAATACTGAATATGAGGTGCAAAGGTAATGATGTGTGATTGTGGAGCGGAAGTAGAAAAACTATGCGATTGTCATAGAGATAATCTTTGTGATGATTGCCACGATAATGTTTGGTGTAATGTTTGCGGAGAATATATCGAAGATGAAAACGCTAATATAACACACATGTGTGAGGAAGATGATGACTAAAGAACCAAAAGAAATAATGCAAGAAGCAATAGATAGTGGTTTAACTGATTTCTATGTTGCCTTTTCTGGTGGAAAAGATTCTGGTGTTGTGTTAGATATAATGCAAAAAGAATTTCCAGAGCAATTCAAAGGAGTTTTATTCTGTGATACAGGTATTGGCACAAATGATACAAAAAATTTCATAAAAGAATATTGTGAAGAAAGAAAATACCCATTACATATAGTCAGCCCAGAAGATGTAATACGAAAAAGAAACACAAATAGAGGTAGTGCTGGAGAATCATATTCTTATGAAGCACTTGTTCTTAACTATGGATTCCCAAAACAGGCATTTCATACAGTCACTATGAGACATTTAAAATATTTCCCTATGAGAAAATTCATTTATGATAGAATAGCACTTGGAGAAAATCCTTGCATCGTAGGTGGAATTAGAAAAAACGAATCAGCACGTAGAAAATTAAAATGGAATAAATACTTCTACAATGACGGAAAAATGTGGTTTGTTTCTCCAATTTTCTTTAAAGAAGATGATTGGGTTTACAAATATTATATAGAAAATGGTATTAAGCGTAGCCCTGTGTATGATACACTACATATTAGTGGTGATTGCCTATGTGGTTGCTTTGCACAAAAAAATGAATTGGAATTATTAAAAGGATTTCACCCAGAAGTTTATGAGGAGATAAAAAGATTGGAAAAACTGATAAAAGAAAAAGGAACAGAGGAAGCTAAAGAAAGTACTACATGGGGAGGACATGGTGTCACTACTCATGAATCAGATGACGATGCTGAGAACTTTGTATGTAATGATTGTTTCTTTGACAGAGAAGGTAAGGAAGAAGATACTAAGAGATTTGATTCTGAGCTTGAAGAAATAGAGAAGAAATTGGAGGGATTATAATGAGATGTAGAAAATGTAAAATAACATGTAAGAAGCCTAACAGATATAGACATTGGCGTGAAAATCAACTATGTGCTATATGTGATCATGGTGGAGCCAAAAAGATAAGGAGACTTAAACAACTTGCGTAAACAAGTAAGTATATGTTTAAACTGTAACTCTGTAATTCATTATCCTAATAGAAGAGTACAGAAATACTGTAATGAAGAATGTTTACGTGAGTTTAGAAAAAGAACAAAATATCACAGAAAGTTTATCAAACCAGCACCAAAACAAATAAACTGTGTTGTGTGTGATATACCTTTTAAACGGAAATATGGTATGAAGGTAACTTGCTCTCCTAGATGTGCAAGATATAGGAAACGCCAAACATATGAGCAATATAAAGGAAAGATTCGTATTGATATGACATTAAAAGAATTTAGAAAATGGAGGAAAATAAATGCCTAGAAATAAAGAATTACTAACAGAGAAAGAATTATTTGTAAAAACATCTAGAATAGTAGAACAGGTTATCAATGGAAAGATTAACCTTATTCTAGCTGGACATGATAATAAATGTGCGTATTTAGGAAAGCTTGACCCAGAAAACAATAAGATAGTTAATGTCAAAAAGTCTGACTGGGAAGATGTCTATAATGTGTGGGTTGCATCGCCACCTGTAAAGCACATAGCTAAATACACAGCACTACTACACGAATTAGGACACCTACTATATCGAACTCCTTTTAGAGTGGCACAGAGCGTAACTCACGGTGATAGGAACTTGTGGAGTAATCCAAGTCTAGCGTTCCGTGTGTTCAACGTGCTAGAAGACCAAAGGATAGAATCTCATCTTATGAGAGTCTATTTGGCATACAGAAAAAGGTTCGACCGAACTAGAAAGGCTCTAGGAACTACTATTAAAAAGGACGCAATGGATATAAACAATCCACTTAATGTCCTCCTAGGAATTCGTTTTAAAAACGAAGAAGCCGTTGAGGAAGCAAAATACTTTAAAGAATACAAGGAAGCTCTTGAGAAAGTAGAAGGAATGGATATGTATGGTGCAATTCGTGTTTTAATCTCTCTTAGACCATATATTAATGAATGGTCTAATGAACAACAGAAGAAACCTCGTCAAGATCAAGATAAAGTAGATCCTTCACCTGAAAGATTTTCTAGAGATAAGGATGAGAAACCACTACCACGTAAACTTAATCAAATTATTAAGAAGATTATGGAAGTAGAAGATGGTGAAAGATTATCAACATTAGACCCTGCTAATAGTGATGAGTATAAAGAATATGTTAAAGATAAGAAGAAGGAACTTGAGAAAGATATTAAGAGTTCCCTAGAGGAAGGTAAGGATAGAGGCGAGAAAGAATTCAAGGAAATTAGAGGTAAATTAACAGGTGACTCTGGTGATAAACCGAATAATCTACCAGCTAATGTTAAGCTTATAAAGAGAGAAGCAAAGAAACCAGAACCAAACAGTACTTTGGCAAACAAACTCAATAAAGTCTTCAATAAAGTTAAGATGAAAACAAGAAGCTATATAGATACTGAGGGCGTTGATGTAGATGTGGAAGAATATGTAGATAGGTTTATTGATGGCACAAACTTGAATAGATGTTTGTCAAACACCAAGAATGCTCTAGGAGCTTCTATTGTTGTATCTGTAGATGGTTCAACATCTATGGCTGGTAATAGGATATATTTGGCTAGAAACCTATTGGCAACTCTCTTTGAATCAACCAAATCCATACCAAACGTCGAGGTGAAAGGTAATATTTGGGGAAGTAATGGTATGGGACAAGTTGGAGTTACAGATATTAACAATGCACAAGATGTTAAATATCTAACCATTGATAGAAAGTACTTTGCTACTCCAACACATATAGGGCTTGAATACTCACAAAAGCAGTTGAAACAAATGAAAGGTAGGAAGAAACTTCTCATCTTCATAACTGATGGTGTGCCTAATTACATGGAAAACAATGTGCGTATTAAAAGAGATATCTACATGAACACATGTAAGAAAGCTTCAAAAACAACACGAAAAGTTGCATCTGAGATTATCTGTATTGCAGTTGGAAGCTCACTAACTGCTAATGCCATGAAGGAGATTATAGGTAAGAATAATGTACTTCATGTGTCTAGTCTAAAACAGGCAAACGAAAAGGTTATAAAACAATTTAAGCACTTAGTATTGAGTGCTACTAAATGAATAGGAAGAATATAAGAGACAAGATAATAAAGAGAATACAAGACTTACAAGATGAACACTTCATCCCAATGCATAGAGATTCATATGAAGAAATAAATGTCAGAGGTGATCATGAATTAAATCTCTATTTAAAAGCACATGAACAAATGCATATAGAGTGGGCTGTTGGGAGTAGAAAAAAATGAGTTTAAGTGATAGAGAAAAATTCATTCAGCACTATACAACTCTCTCAACAATAAGAATAATAACAAATAAACTACGAAAAAAAAAACTAAGTGATAAACAAGATGCATATGGTTTGAATAAAGATCTTGAAGCTATAAGAAAAACTAGATGTCATAGGCTTAGTGATGATGATATTGCTAAGTTATTAGATGATTTAGTAGAAGAGGCAATGTTAGGTGGGTATGTTCTTAGTAATCTCATGGAAGATATTTAAATCAAAAGGGTTAAATTCTAGTAACCATTATATGTGTTATGTGTAATGGTGTTTGTAATAGTTTTCTAGCAAAAAGAATGGAAGAACATTTTTATTGTCAAAAATGTGCAAAATATATTCCAAAACATAATATTCAGAAAGAAAAAAACAAATTACATAGACAGAGATGTTCTTGTTGTAATGGTTTGGTAAGAAATAAACCAAGAATTTATTTAACGAGAAAATTAGTCACTTAAATTAATTTTTTTTCGAGAATTTGTTAAGTCCGAAATATCAATTCCGACAAAATTAATAGTTTTTCTCCATCCTTTTGGGCATTTAAATTGTTTTACTTTACCTTCTGTGGCTCTATCGTGAACTTCTGAACTAAAGAATTTTCTCTGGTCTCCTGCTTTTCCATAAAAATCATCATATCTTTGTGATACTAGTTTATCTGGGTAATATACCATTAAAATCATATGTGCTAATTCATGACATATAACTGACATGTTTTGCAACATAATTAATGGGTTATTACTATCTGTGACATAGCAAATTATAGTACCTTTGCCTGTAACTCCATGAGGGATGCCGTAATCCAATTGATCATTAGGAACACCAGAATAAAAAGACCTACCAAAATCCTTAGTACTTATTATGGTAATCTTCCATTTATCTTGGTCTTGGTATCTTTTATAATCTTTATAATGATAGTGTTCATAAATATAATGAAGAATCATTCGTTGGTATAATGAAACATCTAAATTCTTAGTTTCAAATTTTATTTCCATATAATTCTACCACTTCTTTGTCTTTTATACTTTTCTGTGAATTTTGTAAAAATTCTTCTGAAAATAAATGATCTTATCATTGATACAGTTGTGTATAATACGCTTATGAATATGGCAGTTGATAGAACTTGATTAGATATATCATCTACAAACATAGGTAGAATAAACAAATTCATAAGGAATGCTATGAAAGCTCCAGTTCCAACAGTTACAAGTGTTTCAATAAATGAATCTTTTTTGGTTTGCATTACCAAGTACTCCCTTTATCAGAACAATCCATATGTGAACCACAGTTTGGACAAATTAAATGACATGTTGTCATTTCTTTCATCTCCCAACCACACCTGTCACATTTTTCTTTACACGCCAATTTTCTTCCTCATATTTGCTATTATTGATAATGTAACACCTATTATTGGAATTAATTCTAATAAATCTATTCCATATAACAAGAAATCAGTTATTGGATGTATTCCGAATAAATAAGTATGACTATGATCACCAAAAAAGCACTCTGCAGCAGTGATTGTGTGAGGTATTTGAAGGTATAGAATTACTGCGCTTATGGCTAATGACTCAGTTAGGTGCCTATTATACCAATCTAGGAACCTAGTAACTATATTCGACATATAAAGTCAATAAAAAACTTTATTATTAATCTTTTCGGTTAACCAATATGGCTG
>Ga0310344_10001084_pt1 | contig 21105 bp, 21 predicted proteins | sample HC15DNA20200_MG_FD_203801 | JGI IMG/M metagenome (GOLD analysis project Ga0310344, IMG submission 203801) | Marine microbial communities from station ALOHA, North Pacific Subtropical Gyre - HC15-DNA-20-200_MG | ecosystem: Environmental > Aquatic > Marine > Oceanic | place: Pacific Ocean: North... | reverse complement strand
ACAAGTGATACTCTGAGTCAGACTTCCACTGACCATCTACTAACTTCTGAGTTATCCTTGCCCCAACAATACAGTAAGCCCTAGTGTGATCATCATTGCCTAAAAACAATGAGGCCATTAAGCTGTCACATGGATGATAGTCCTGCTTGTATCTCAGGGCTATGCCAACACCAGTGTTTTCTATCTTATTAATGATAAGCTCCGCAATGCACCCTGTTGGATGTCTCGTCAGTAGTGTTGACTACAGTGCCAATCCTGTCTTCAATCTTCTTGCGTCCAGAAGGTGAAGAGATTTCGGCAATATCAAACTCCTGCTCTTTTGCTTCCTCATATGTTTCTACTTTCAATCCTTGCTCTTTCATTTTGTTCTCCTTTTGACTTTCTTTCTCTTTGTTATCTTTGTTAATGGATCTAATCTTTTTCTCTCTGCTCTCGCCCACTTAGCATTTGCTATTTCTTTCTTTGTTAACTTTCTTGGCTTTGCTTTAGGATGAGCTTTCTTAATTTTTTTTTTGCTACTCCTTATCATTGCTGACATTTCTTCTTCAAAGCTAACCATAAGATCTCCTAGTTAATGACATGTCTGGAAACATCAAAGCTGTCCACCTTGTCTGCCATCCAGTTGCTTGACAACATCTTGAATAAATACTTGACCGCATCAATGCTATGGTTGTTCTTGTCAACCATAGTTTCCTTCACATTCCTGTTCTGTCCAGTGCTGGTTGTCCACTCGTTGTATCTCCATTGACTCATTTCCATCCAATGGTTAGTGCAAGCCTTGGTAATTCTATACCGTGGTTGCCAATTACTCTTCTTACCTTCCTTGTCAAAACCACCCCACATCTGCTCGTTGATCAGCTCTGCAAACTCAGTGTCTCCACCTCTTGTCCCTTTAACAAAGTGAATCCCCTGCTCACTAAACAACTGTGCCATGCTGACCAGATCCCCACCGTCACCACGTTCCTGTGTTCGAGTCCACATACTTGGATCAGCTACTATCCACTCAAGTCGATCATAATATTTATAGTCTTTGATTGCATCTGAAGTAGAAACATATCCTGCTTTCCTTTTGTAAAACTCATGGACCGCATAATAGTCATCGTTCCTTGGGTCATGCGCTACCACCATGAAAGCTGTCGTTCCCCTGCCAGCATAGTCAAAGCCACCATAAAGTCTCCATGCTTCTGGCAGCTCCTTGTATTCAGGAATATGAATGCGCTCAATGTGCTTCTCCATCATTGGGAATACAAGCTGACCACCTTGGGCGTTAAAATCAATCTCCATTTCCCTGCGCCACTTGGCTCCACTCATGCCACCAGGGTAGCCCTGCAAAGATTTGGTCATCCAAGTTTTGCCACCAGAAGAATCCGGGTCTTTGTCTTCATCAGCAGAATAATGCACACGCAGAACACGCACACCATCCTTGGTTATGTAATCACTTATTCCCTTCACTCAACTTCTTCCCCACGATTAAACTTGCTTATCATTCCTGTCAGTTCAGTGCGAGTCTTATCATTGCTAATTCTTTTAATGGAATTAAACTCGTTGATGATCTGGTCACGTTCATTTGGATTGTTCTCCCATCTCCTGAAAACAATCAAAGCTCTGGAGTGTGGGTTTGAAGTGCCAGCAACTGTTTGCCAAAACCTGTACATCTTGACATCACCCGTGTTCTTAATAATCTTTGCGTTAATGATAGATTCTTTTAACCTTTTCTTTTCAGCTCTCAACAGATCTGAACTATCTACTGCATCAACAGCTCGTTTGACTGCAAGTTTCTGTCCCTCTATGTCTCCCTTGGGTAGATTATAAATATCAAAGATGGCTGCCTTGACTTTATTTTCTGCTGCCCTCACCCTTGAAGCTTCTTTCATTTTTATTACTTCAGCATCTTTCCTCTTGTCTACGCTTTCTGTGTGAGTAAACTCCAAGACCCTGTCTACACCCGGAAATCTTTTTATTTTCTGCCTCAAGTCTTCTTCCATCCTGCTATTTATTTCTTTTTTCAAATCATCAGTTATATATTTATCTGCATACCAATCCGCACCCATCCCACCCAGCCTTACAAGAGAGTTGCTTGGAATAAAAAAGTTTTGCAAAACAAGTTTCATTCTTTCTGGAGAAAATGGTTTGCCTATTGCCCCACCAAAGTCAGGCATTAAATCGTTTAGCTTTTCAACTGACATTGCCAAGACAGGATGTGTCCACGGGTTCTGCTCTGTCCCCTTATCCCATTGATCCTCACCCGTAAAAATACTTCTTCCTCTAAACGTATCCAGGTTCTTAAAGTTAAGCCAAGCTTTTAAGGTAGGAGGAAGGAAGTCAGTAAAAGGAACCAAGTTCTTAGCACCCTCTAAAAACATTGCAGGATCTTGATTGGCATATCGATGCCAAACACTATCTTTTGGGAACTCCATGTTTTCCCTCATGTGGGTGCTGGTCATCAGCCCAACAATATTAGCAAAAGCAGCTTGAATTTGATCCAATGGAAGCTTTAAGTAAGCGCGAGTTGTACCACCCTTGGTTTCCCTGGTGATAGGTGTGAAGAACAACAGGTTTCTTTCCCTGTCTGTTTCATCTGTCTTCTCCAAATCATCAGGATACATGTACAAGTTGAGCATCAGCACACTATGATATAGCACAATAAACTGCGACATCTTCCACCATGCAATCATAGTATTCTTGGCTCTTTGTTTTCCCTTTGCATTCCCACCCGTTAAAGCTCTAAACATTCCACGGGTAGCCTGCAACCCGGCATTCAAGTAGGGAACTCCTATATCTCCAATCTTTGATAAGTTGCCACCCTGAGAAAAATCAAGATAGCTTCTCGCAATCCATGTGGCTTCCCTGCTAATCTCAACGGGAATAGGAGATTGTCCCTTGCTGCCTGCCTTGGTCCATGCTTCATACTTTTTCCATGTTGCCTTATCAACCCTGTTCTTTATAGCTTGATCACGCAATGCAAGCCTTACCCATAGCTCAGTCTTTGTACCAGCATAAGCAAGAAACTTTTCAGCAAACCTTAAAGGTTTAGATAAAGCACCCCTGAACAGGGGAACTTTTGTTCCAACTTTTTCAAGCCATAATCCTTGGGCTGTCATGAATGGCATCATGCCACCATCCCTTAGATATTCGTTAGCTTTCCCAGTTGGAACATCTTGCCAGTTCCATACATCCTTGGCTGTACCTGCCAAACGCTGTGCCATCTGCAAGGGAGCTGCCCAAGGTAGGATAGAAGATTTATATTCTTTCGTTGTCTGCCAGCTATAGAACACATCACGGGGAAAGTTAGTCAAAGCAAACTCAGGATTGTATCCAGTTGCCTGCGCTCTTACTATTGATGACGCTGAAAGCCATCTACCTATCTTGGCAATGTTACCATCAAGAGTGGCATCAATTGCTCCCCATTCCTTGCCATATTCAATTGGCATTTTTATCCTGAACTTTTCTCCATCAACTATTGCGGTAACCGTTTTAAAGTTTGCAGCAACGTCAGCATCAGCAGAAACTATCTCTGCCACTCCATTGCCGGGATTCTCCTTTGCATAATTGTAAAGCTCAACATTTGCCCTGTTCCTTGCTAACTTTGCATGAAGCTTGATCATGTAATCTTTCATTAGCAAGGCTGAATCCTGCATCAATCTTTTAGTACTACCAGTAGTCAGGCTTTGGAGAGGATCATTCTGTATATCTGGATCGATAAACTGTTGGTAACGTCTAGGAGAGTAGTCACCCACCTTCTTCAAGTTGTCAAACTTTTTCTGTGATATTAAACCTTCTCTTCTGAGGAAGCCTAGCTGCCTTTTCATCCTTGCAAAATAAAGGTCTGCCTTATCGTTTAACTTCTTGAAATTTTCAGGGTCTATTTTTTTGTAGTCATCCAGCAAGGCACGGTACTGTTCACCCTTTGTGCCATCTGGATGGAGGATCTCTGCATCAGTTAAAACTTTTTCCATATCACGTTTAGCATGCTCCTCAGCTTTTTCCTTAGAAGCATGATAAGTGATAGCAACATCTGAGTCAGGCTTGGATGTCTGCTTTCTGATGGTGATATACTTTTTATCTTTAAGTGTCTTAAGTTTCTTTAGCCTGTCTTCTCCAAATTCCTGCTTTAGTTTTTCAACATGGTTTGCAACAGAAGAATCAAATACCGTGCCTACTGCCCTGTCATCCAGATAACTCCTAGCTACCACCTTCAGGTTCTTGTCAATCTGGTCAATCCTTCTGGACTGAACTATCCGATCCAACATCTTCTGTTCCCTGCGGCTTAAGCCAAGGTAGATCTCATTATGAGCCATCTCGTATTCAACATTACCAACTGCAGTGCCTCCCTTGGAAAGACCAAGCATCATGATGATTCTCTCACCAGCCTTCCCTCCAATCTTCTCTCTTATGGCATCCTTGGTAGTAGCTTGTTCGTCAAACAACCCCTTGTTAATCATCTGCCAAATCTTTTTAGGGGAGAGCTTGCCCAGCTTTTCTTCTTCGATGAAGTTTTTCTCCAAGCTGTCTAATGCAACCTTGCCATCATCACTTAGCTTGTTTTTATCATCCCATCCATTGCAGACTTTTGACATTTAGATATTTCCCAATTTAACATTGCAGTTTAGTTTCTCATCAGCAACACTCTCATTGCTGTCATCCACTACATCTTTCAATTTGCTTGGAGGATTACCTTCACTAGCAGTCTCATCAAAATCTTCCCCCATTAAGTTGTCTATCAAAGCCATCTCACTTTCATAATCTCCAAGAGCCTCTTCATCTCCTTCTTCTTTTGCCTTTTTTATTTTTTCTTCGACTTCAGCTCTCTCTTTAGAAAGCACCCCTTCTTTTTTATTCCATGCGTCTATTTCTTTTTGCTGTTCTTTTGCTTTCTTTCTTTCTTTTGCTGTGCTAACTGCAGCTTCCTTCTCTTCAGGTGATACTTCCTCGCCCACCTCACCCCTGTCAACAGGTAACTCTTCTGCCGTTTTATCCCTAAATATATCTCCAAGAGCAACATCAACAGGAACATATTCTTCTCTTGGCTTTGGCTTTCTTCTGGCAGGTTTCTTTATTTGTTCAAGGAGTTGTGTCTCTTCTTCTTCACTAATCTCCAATTCTGTGTGAGTAAACTTCACATGGCCTATGTCATCAAAATAAGCCTGCTGTTTTGGGTTAAGCATATTCCTTGCAACTTGATGTCTGTCAAAGTAACTACCAGGAATAGCATTATCTTTTGTAGAGAAGACAGTTGCCCCTAATGTATGTGCAGTAATCATGTCAACATCTTTTAATGTGATTCCATGCTTCAACATTTGAGAACTGCTAAACTCTGACTTTACACTTTCATATTTTTTCTTTCCTTTTTTCTTTGTAGGCAGAAGCTCAAGCGTCAATGCCCCTATCCAAGCTCCGTCCAGAGATCCATCATCAGCAAGGATCTCAATGTTCATCACATTGTTTTCCTCTTGTACAGTTAGCTTGATGGGATTACCTGTAGACTGGACTGTCCTTTTAAAGACTGCCTGCTTTGCTTCTTCTATCGATCCCTTCTCAACTAACTCAAGACCAGTGTCCAGCCTGCCATTACGATCTCGCGAACCAATACCTGTTGTCTTCTTAAATGGAGACTCGTACATCTTCGGCTTGTATCTAACCTTTACCTTTGACTTCTTCCCAGCCTTTCTTTTCTTACCCTGAAGTGAATCAGCCCAATCTTGTAACGCTCTAACCCTCCATCCCTGTAAGCCAGTCCCTGCCGGGTATGACTCCATCAAAGAAGGATCTTCCTCCCTAGACTTTCTCATGGGAGACTTGGGCTTGCTTACTGTATCTGTAGGAGCTGGATCTTCCTCCTTCATTCTATCTCTAAGCTCAAGCAGCTCTGCGCTTGTGTATTCATCACCTATAGAGAAACCTTCATCAGCCATTATTTGTTCAACAGCTCTGCTTTCATCATCAGGCAGCAAGTTTTTATTACCGCTCTTTATAAACCCTCCAGTAGGACCAACGTAAGTACCATCAGAGTGATAAAGAGCATTCATCGTTTCAGTAAACTGCCTCTTCTGCTCCTTGACTATATCAGTAGCTTCCTCAAGGTCTTCGATAGTTGCATCCTCTATGATCTCTGGCTTGAATCCTTTAGGATCAAACTCATACTTTTCTGCCAGCTTGTAAAATTTCTCCTCTATAGGAGCAATCTTTGGAAGGATTTCTTTGTTGATATAATTCTTCATTGCCAAGGCGAGATTGCTTTCTTTTACTTTGATCTCCTTATTAGCTTTCTCCTTGGAAATTTTCTTTTGCTTGACCTTGTTGTACTGCCCAGCCCGGAAAGCTTTGAGTTCATTCTCAAGTTCTAAAGCTTTTGTATTACGCCTCTTGTTTAAATCAGAGAGTGCCTTGTCTCTTGCCACATAAGCAGCCTCAAGTTCTTGCATTGCAATTGAATCTGGAGTTATCTTTTGAATCGTTACATCTCCAGTATCCGTCAATGACTTGCTTAACTTGGCACTCATCATTTCTACTTCAAGCCATTCAACAGCAGTATCTCTAGTCTTCGGATCAGCCAACAATTCAACCAGCCCAGTTGTTGGTCTATGCGTGGTCCAAAGATTCTCCAGCTTTTTCTTTGCAGCCTTCTTAAGCTTTTTTAATTCCTTTTTAAGTCCTTCTGGATTGTTGGCAAACTCCCTTGACACACGTTTCTCATAGAAGTCTCTTGAGTTTTTATGAACCTCCAGGTTTTTGCGCTCCTGATCTGTAATAGTTCCAGCCTTCTCTTTTCTTTCAAGCTCTCGTATCCTACGCTGGATCTTGGTTCTCAGCTCAAGTGATACTGGCACATCACTATCACCTGCTCTTGCAATTGCTTCAGCTATCTTGGTGTCAACATCTGTAGTCTTAGCAACAATATCTGAACGAGCCTTACCGATTTCAAGCCTGCCTTGTAATGACTCTTTTCTTATTTCACTATCAGGACGATTTTTCTTAACGTGATTGATAATCTTCTTGGCTGTATTAAACTTGGTTTCATTAGACTTAACTTTTATGCCAAGTTTTTTAGCCAAGCTACGCATCTCACCTACGTTCTTTTCTTTCTGATCTCTTAAGTCTTCTGGCTTTTCACCATAAGTATCAACAAGAACGATGGCATCAATCATGTCTTGACTTACTTCTTCTGGCTCTTCTTCTACAGTTTCTTCTGGGACTTCTACCGGGGCAGGAGCCTTGGCAATAACAGGCTTACCAATTTCATCCTCATCAATGTCAACAACAGGGGGTATTGTAGGGTCGTCTTCTTCTGGGACAAGATCTTCCTCTGGATGTACAACCTGCTCTTCCTCTTTTTGCGGAACCTTACCTTTATCAACATTAAGCTTTTCATAAATTAAACTTTTTAAAGCTTTCCTTTTCCCCTCAAGAACAGAACCTGTTTCTTTGTCTCTGTATTTCTTTGGGTCACCAAGCCTGATTTCCTCTACCTCTTCTTTTGTCACTCCATAATCTTGAGCAATCTTGCCTAGTTCAACAACTTTAGCTGTTTCAATTTTTTCAATAACATCTTCAGGAACTACGCTCTGATCTTCTTCAACAACTTGCTCTTCTTCTACTGGCACTGAAGCTGGAGAAGGGGCAGGGGGATCGTCATCAGGAGGAACATCTTCAAGAGGTAATCCAAGTTGCACATCTGTCTTGGTGTCATCATCAGAAACTTCAATATCATCTTCTGCCATTATCTTGTCCATCAAATCCAGCTCACCTTCTACCTCTTCCTCTACTGGCTTAGGTGGAACAACTACTGGAGCTGAAGCAGGCGCAGGGGGATCGTCATCAGGAGGAACATCTTTTGGAACAGGCATCCTCTGTGCCGGGGACTCTGGATCTTGAGGAGTAGGCTGGGGATCACCAATAAGATCCTCTTCTTCGTCTAACCTGATTTCCTCTTCTGGCCCAGGTGAAGAAGGATCAGGTGGATCATCAATGCTATCTGGATCTGGAGTAGGATCAGGCTCTTCTGGCAATGTAACATTTTGTACGCCAGCAGTAGTTCCACCCAAAACAGTACCTGGGACCAGACCTCTGGCTCCTGCCTCTGTAAAGCCTTCAAAGTTGATAGCATCTGGGTTCTGCCCCGTTAGATACTTTCCATAATTTTGTGCAATCTGTTGCCCACCTTCTTGGAAGAACTCCTGTGCGCCTTCCCTCCATGCACCACCATAAATAGTAGATGCCATTCCTTTCCTATAAATATTTTCAGTTCCCTTTTCAGCTAATCCAAGCCGTCCAAGAAAACCACCAATAGGCCAAGAGGTTGCAGCTATCAAAGCACCACTTCCAGCTCCAGCTTCCCAAGCTGCTTGTCTAGCGATCTGCTTCCTAGTGAAATCAAGTAGCTGGGAACCCTGTGCATCAGGATATTGGGCCTGAACAATTTTTGTTATTTGCGAAAAGATAGGAGAGTTGACAATTTCAGCATCAGTAACTTTCATCGCATCATTATAAACATCACTAGCCGTAGCCAACCCTTCAATAGCACCACCTGTCAAACCATAGCCAACTCCACCTGCTACAGTGGGACTAACACCAGGGACTTTACTTAACCCTTTGGCAACCTTGCCACCAATCCCCAGTATTGGAAGTGTTGAAGCAGTTCCACCTGCTAACAATTGTAGAACCGTTCCAATGTTAGCATCCCCTAATCCACTAGGAATGATGTCATCTGGTTTATCAAACTTAAGAAGATCTCTTGAGCCAATTGAGTCAGACCTGCCTCCAGTAGTCATTGATGTATTTAAATCTTCAGATACCTCGTTAGCCCTATCCTTTATATACTTCCCGGTTTCAAATAAAGTTTCGTTACCTATTGACTCCCCCCATCTTTCTAACCCCCAGCCAACAGTAGACCCCAGCAGGTTAGAAAGAGTAGAACCAAAAGTCTTCGCTAAATCACCTGCCGTTGTATTGCTTTGCCAGAAGTCAGTATCAGGAGGAACTTCACTTGGGGGAGGAGCTACTGGTCTGGATTGTTGAACAGGATGCATAGCACGTTCCTGTTTAAACAACTCATCTTGTTCTATTTCTTTTGCTGCAGATAGGATTTCGTCTTCAGAGAAACCTTGATCAACCGCGTTCTGCACATCCATCCCATACTTGTCAAAAAGCAACAAGTCTTCATCAGTAAAGTTATAGCCCTTATATGAGGTTGTTGCCATTTATTTCAACGCCTTTCTTAGCTTCCTTATCTGTTCTCTTGTTTCACCGGGAAATTTGATTCTCGCTAATACTTGAGAAAAACTGTTAGGCTCTGCTTTGTTGATCAATTCATTCAAGCCTTCCCCCTTCCAGTTATAAGCAGCTCCAACAAGCACATCTATTTCTTTCTTTGAAAACTTATTGTCTTTAACATACTTGTTCTGGGATATTTGTGTGCGAAGCTTGTCTACAAATTCTTTCCCAATGCGAACATTCAGCTCTGGATCAGACAAGAGTGTTTTTACCACTTGCTTATCAGACTTGCCCTTGAAAGCTTTTACAGCAGCAGGAAGATTGGAAGCTCTTGCCGTGGGAACAGTAATCTGCATCAGCCCATATGAAAGTGGAACCTTCCTTTCAACCGTTCTTCCCCACTTGTCTTTAACTTTAACCGTGTCATAAACAAATTTTCCTGTACGAGGGTCTTTATGCATCTTGTATCCAATAGCATTTGGTCTACCACTACTCTCTACTTGGATAAGACTGCTTATAAGAGGATCAGAACGCAAGCGTTTCATTGCTGCCTTCTTCTGCATTGCTTCCGCTTTACTTCTCTCCGCACCTAAATCCCTGTCAGCTTTAGGTATCATTGAAGGATCAACTTCTGGGACAGGGTCTAAAGCTTTGGGAAGTTTATGTTCAACAATGGCAGCACCTGTATTAGGAGATAACTCGCCACTAGCAATGAGAGCCTGACGATTGGCGCGATCAATGTTTGCCTGCTCTTCAGGGGTGTTTCCTTGTTCATTTATTTCACCTCGCCTTATGGCTTGCAAACGATCTGCTTGTTGTTTGCTTTCTCTTATAGATTCTCTAGGATCAACTTCCTTTTCACTTGGAAAATATTTTTCCCTTAGCTCATCCAGTTCTCCAAGAAGATTACTAAACATTCCAGGGTCTTCAGGAACAGGTGGTGGAGATGGAGAAGACTCAGGAGATGCGTCTATATTTGGAAGTCCTATCAAGTCTTGTGTTGTTGGTGGACCAGTAGGGCGTGGAGTTTCCCCCATAGCTGAATCTATACCAAACGCTTTTGCATAAGCACGTTCATTTGCAGCATCAATAACTTCAGGGGGAATACCGCTTTGATGAGCCTCCTCCAGTTTGTCAGCAATATAATCGTATGAACCCTTAGCCCCTGTTTTAGCAACATCCACTGGTTTTACAGAAGAAGGTTGTTCTTTTACTTCCGTCTTCTTCTTTTTCTCTTTTAAATCAGAAGCAATCTTAAATGCTTCGTTTCTTTTTAAGCCACTTTGTATTGGAGGCTTACCAACAAAACCTATTGCATAACCTTTGTCAGTTTCCTTAACATAAGAACCATTGCCTTCGTTATAAAATACTTCTTCCCTGTCACCACCAGTAGAATGTTTGCCCAATTCCCACCCAGGTGGTGCGCCTTTATTTGGGTCAATAAGATCAGACGCATCCGTAATTATTTTCTCAATACCTGTGGGAGGTTTGTCTTCCTTCTTAGGCCCACCCTTCTTATTCTTCCCTAGCAAAGCCTCCTTGGCCTTTGGACCTTCAGGAAGAACAACAGGTGGATCAGTTTTTGTTCCAACTTCAGGAGGAGCAGATTGATCTCCACCGTCTTTACCTGTTGTTGGTGGTGGGGGATCAGCCGCATCAAAATCTTTTCCGTATCGATGTCTAAATTGTTCATTAAGAGTTTGTCTTAAGCCGCGTACAAATAGCTCATGTTGTCTAATCTCATGCGGCTCAAGCTTATCTCCACCAGTTGACTTAAGAGTAAGTAAAGATGCCTTTTCCTTGTTGTAAGTATCTAAAAGCTGCCCCAGCTCTTTGTCTGACATGGGTTGAAACTCGTTGGAAATATCAAACACCTTGCTCTGCATATTAGGATCTTTTAAAGCAGCATCAATGTCACCACCATGTTCCTTATTCGCAAATACTCCAAAAGCTTTATCCAAACCTTTAATCTTAAGATCACTTAGCTGGTTCTTACGCCACTCCTTTTCCTGTTTAGCAATGTCTTTCTTTCTTTGCTGATCCCCTGCCTGACCACGCAAAATATTTAACTCATCTCTTATCTCTCCCTCTCTTTTTGCCCCCATCAATGTAATCAATAAAGCTAATGGATTTGTTGGATCTAACCTCTGCAAATCCTGCACTCTTTTTTGAGTTGCAGAGATCCTTCTCTCAGCACGATTAGCCGCCCCATCAAATCCTCTCGCAGCATTTCGCAGTGGAGAGTAGTCAATTAAGTTCGTATTTATTAATTCGTTTCCATTCATAAGGTGCAACCTTCTGTATTATTAGACGTTATCAAATTTGTTGACTTGTCACCATATTTGTGTATGATTTTTGTATGAGAATATTGAGTTTGTTCCTTATCATATATATAACTGGATGTGCTGGGCCAGCCAGACACTTATGTGGTAATGAATATTGTGGGCAAGACCAGTGGCAAAATGCGATTAACATTATTGCAGCCGCAAACTTTCCCACAGATGAACCCTATCAAGGTATCCTTTGGAAAGACAACTTTATGAATGCTTGGGTTACGTCTGGTCATACCATTAACATTACCGCTAAAATGAATTATCAATTGGAAACTCAATCAAGAAGAGTTGCCGTTGTTGCACATGAAATTGCTCACCTTAAAAAAGGTCATTACTACCAACATGTCGGAGTTACAATCATAGCCAATGCCATGATCTATACCGCAGAAATGTATTACCCCGGCTCTCATTATTATTCAAGCTCCATCAGCAACATTGGAGTTGCAGCATTTAGCCGTATGCATGAATCCGAAGCAGACAGGCTTGCTGTTAAATATCTGCGTAAAGCTGGCTACAGTAAGAAAGACTTTCTTGATCTGCTCTACTGGATGCGTGATAATTTTCCTGACGATAACTTTAATCCTCTTCTTGCCTCCCACCCTCATGTTTCTGAACGTATTAATGACATAGAAGGAATGCGTTAAGCTTGAGCTTGGCCTAAAGTTTTCCATCCTGTTGACCCGCCACCTAAATATGGATTATTAGTTTCCTCTTTCTTCGTAGACGTATTGGAATTATTGTTGCCACCAAAATAATTTCCTGCTGCAAGTTGCACACCCCCCAGACCCATCAATGCCATGTTGTTAGCTCGTTGCGAATCAAGATCAAACTGTCTGTTCAACCCCTGCATCTCTGCCCTAAACCTCTCCAACCCAAGATTAGTTGAGTCAGCAGCCCTTGTATTTCTGAAGTTTTGATTCAAGGCTCTCTGCTGGTCTGCCAATCCAATATTTTGAAGCTGAACAGTATCTTCATAATTAGCCCCAGACAGCAACCTGTTCAATCCTTGGTTGTACAAACCCTGAACCCCGGTCTGGTAATTCAATACCCTGTCCTGAACACTCTGTTTGAGGTTTCTCTTGCCTTCATCTTCTAGTTCAGCAAGTCTGACCTCAAATTGAGAAGTAGCATTACTTGAACCAAGACCTCTCTTCGCCTGGATCTGCCTCATCTCAGTCACTCTTTCGTCAACATCTTTCTCCAGATCTTGTTCCTCTTGGTTATACAGAACTGTCATCAGGTTTTGCATTTCTTCCTGAGAAGGTGGTGCGTTTTCTGCAATGTAACGATCAATGTCTGCTTGGTTCTCATCAGAACGCTCCGATCTTGTTCTGATTTCGTTCAACCTGTTTGCGTCTTCGCCCCTTCTTTGAAGCTCATCAAAGGCTTGGTTCTTTTCATACTCAGAACCAAACTCCAAAGAATTCTCTAGATCAGATGTACTTTTTCTGGCAAACGAATGCTGATAATTTAAAGCATCCTGCGCTCCTGCAAACTGTTGACTATAATCAGGGAGCTGAGGTTCTGGAGTCATAGCCTGCATAGTTGCTCCACCAATAGCTAAAGCAGATCCCCAACTAAAAGCTGTCTCTGCAGCAAACTCTCCTAAAGCTTTACCAATTGTTGAACCTTTTAAAGCTGCGGTCTTGGCTGCCATGCCAGCAGCATGAGGAGCTAAAAATCCAGCACCTATGCCTACGGCTATTGGCATAATTATTCTCCCGGTATTACCACCCATAATATATCTCCTAAGCTAAACTGCCAGTGAAGCCACCACCAACCTGACCTGTTTTGTTCTTATCTTCTTCAGCCCTACTGCCAAAAGTAGCAGCAGCCAACGTACCCTGATTGCCAAACTGATTCACCGTTTCCTTAAACCGCGCTGCTGCTAAACGCCTATCATTTTCAAAGTTCTGGAATGCTGCATTACGCTGGTCACCACCCTTGGCTTTGTTAAGAGCGTTTTCAAAAGCGAGATTGGCAGAACTCATATCAGATCGAAACCTTTCCTGAGCTGTTATAGGACTTTGTCCTGCTCGTATGCTACTAGCTGCATCGTCCAAGAAAGTTTGTTGATCAGCAATCCTCTGATCTGCTCTTCTTCTAGCTGATTCAAACAGATCCTCTCTGCTCTGCTCCCCAAAAGCTTGCGCCTGACCCAGTATTCCTGAACCAGAGCTAGATTGCGACAAACCTCGCCCTGCATTTCGTTGACGAATGTCCTGCAAAGTAGAAGCAATAGATGTGTCAAGGCCAGCAAGTTGAACATCTCTTGCCTCATTTGACTGGTTGATGATGCCACTCCTAAAGTCATCAGTAATTGGATTATCAGCCAAGAATTTATTTGCGCTTGCGCTTCTTTCCGCTTCTAACTTTTTTCTTGCTGCTTCTGCTGCTTCTTGTTGCACTCTTGCCATTTCTGCTGGGCTTGGAGCTGGCTTTGGCTTGGGGCTGCCTCCCATAACTATTCTCCTTATCTAAATAATCTTCTCGCGTTAAACCGTAAATACTGATTGGACTAAGATTGCCATCTATAATAATTCTATTCTTTATCTCGCATTCTTTAATCAAACCTCCTCGCTTAAAGTATCCAGCTATCAGATTGTTTGGCTTAAGAATGTATCCTTCTAGTTTTGTCGCATTATTCTTGTCAAACACAAAGTGCTTAACATATTCCATCGACTTCCTGCCGTATACCTTCCCAAATAATTCTCTATTTAATCCACCATGTACTGCATAAATTAATGGATACTCTGAAACTATCTCTAAAAATAAATAAGCTGCTCTCTGCTTCTTGTGAAACCCTATCCATCCGCAACCAGACTTTAAATAGTTTACATATAACTGCAACAATGTCGATTCATCAAATCCTTCAAAGTAAATCCCCTTAGCTATCTTTGGATCTCTCAGGTATTCAACAACAAATGTATAGTCCTTTTCAAAATGTCCAAACGGAGCTAAGAATGAATCGTCATCAAACCAAATTCTTCCAACAGAATCTGCTACAAACTGTTCCCTGTTTTCGATAATCCCTTAACCTCCACACATCCTATGTTAGTGTTGTTAGGAAGCCCTACCATATGAGCATGTTTTATTCGTTTCTCACATTTTCTATAGTCAAAATAAGTACCCAAAACTTCTGCTCTTTCAATCTGTGTTGGACCGCTAAAAAAAATTAGTAATAAAATCCACATTATTTTTCATAAGGAACCCACTCACTAACCATTATAGGTGCAGGTTCTAATATATATTCATAAGCCTGACTGACAGCCTGGGTGATAAGCCTAACCCTGTTGTTATCATCAACCTTAATCTGGTTACAGTCAGAACGAGGAATAATCTTTTCTATTTGGAAAATAAATATACGGTCATTGGCATACCTAATCACCATCAACTTATTAGGCTGCGGTTCAAAGGTTCTAATTTCCATTGGAGAGGGAACTTTCAATTTCTCTGGCTCCTCGCCAAATCCGTTCTTGGCGAAATTAAAGACAAAAAGTAACGCAATAACAATCCAAACTATTTTTCTCAAAAGACCTTCCACTATCGCTCCCTGCATTCTTCCAACTGCTTTAGCAGTCCTCGTTCTGTTTCATAACGCTCAAGCAACCATGCCCTGCTAACTTGACAAGGTTTTGTCTTGTCGTCTGGGCATTCCAACACCCTTGACTCTGGAATTACGACTGTTTGCTTCCAGCCGCAATTTGTCAAAAGCAATAGACAACTCAAGATCATCACCATTTGCAATAGCCTTGTTAACTTTTTGAATATCATCCTTCCAATCTTCATGTGACTTTGCCTTCTTACGTTTTAAAAACCACAACAAAATACCTAAAGCTGCTGAAATTGCTTGGAACATTATTTGTCCCTCCTTATTCCACTTATACCCCTTTCTTCAAGGAGTCTTATTAAATCCTCAGCAATATTAAGTTGCTCTGGTGTAGGTTTCCCAGAACTAGGATCACCCGAAAGTATTCTTGAAATAATTGTTTCTTGCAATTCAGCCGGGTGTTCAATGTAATCAACCCCAGTATTAGTACGATTGTTGCTAAACAATTTTACTTGTTCATCCGTCAACTTGAACGCAGGCTTTACGTTGTTTTTTCTCATAAACAAACGCATAGACTCATTAGTCAGAATGGAATTTCTTTCTTCTGGTTTCCATTGTTTAAATGGATTTATGACAACTGTCCCAGTATCAAAATCAGCCATTCCACCAACCGTAGGATTTTCTGTGAAAAATTTTAATTCATCAGCTCCTGGTTTTCTTTCAAGTTCACTAAAGTCCAATTACTTCCCCTTTCTGTCTTGCCCCATCTTCCATGTACCCATCCCGGTAATACCCACCATGCCCCACATCTCAGGAGTAAAATGATGATACCCAAGCATCTGGCAAACCATCATTCCCATTGCTATTGCCCAGACTGCATAAGTTTTATATCCTGGCATAAACTGGTCAATTGCTCCGATCATCATTCCCATCATCTTAGACATTACATTCTCCTTGGTTTTAGTTTTTATTTTCAGACAACAAGTGCTTCATAATCATATTCAAGTCAGTCCTTATTGGAGCAAGTTGAGATTCAAGAAAAGAACGATCAACAACTTGAGACTCAATCCTGTCAATCCTTCGATGAGCAAGATCAACAGACTTAAACAATCGCGTTAAAATCCAAGACACCCCTCCAACTAAAATTCCACATACCCAGAAAAAAAGATCACTTATCTTGTCCATTATCATTCCTTAGTTCTTCCCCCGTTACTCTGATAGTCCTAATTCTGTCTTCCTTCTCACAAATCTTCTCTCCAAGCTCATATATTTTTGAAAACAGAAGTCGAATATCGCTTTTATACTCACTCCTTGGCACAAGCCTTAATTGTGTTGCATGATCAATATCATCCATACGTCTATCTAAATTTGATACTGCTCGTTTAACATCTCCTAAATCATCAGAAGATGCTTTCCCTTTATCAAGCTCAGATATTTTTGCCATCAACTGATTCACGCACCATCCAAAAATAGCAATGAACAACACCCATAAATGCTCCAGTATCTTAACTGTCATAACGTAAAGCTTTCAGCTATTGATGTATAAACCAAATAAAACCAATAAAACAGCAAGCCGATAATGGCTGCCAAATCTAAATACCATCTAATCATCACTTTTTTTGCAGTCCGAAGAAACGGCATCTTCCATCTTTCTGTTAATTGTATCGGATGCAATATTTCCTGTGAACCCCGTAACAAAACTTGCCAAACCAGAGCATCCAAATTGAAGAAGTAAAATAATTAATATTAAAAATCTCATCGTATAAAATATTCCAGTTTGAATTCCTTATAAGTTGTAGGTTTTCTGTCGTTGGGGAGTAGAAGCAAATAGACTATTAAGCAAATCGTAAAAGATATGATGACAATAATGGTAAGATTTGCTAAAAATTCTCTGATCTGCCGCATTACAGCCACCCATTACCAATTCGCTCCCGTTAAAATCAACAAATAAAAAGTTCCATACAATACTGCAAAAAAGATTAAGAGTTTCAGGTTCATCTAAGGTTTCGGAAAATCTGATTTCACTTTAGCCACATGATCTTTCCAAATTGTCGTGCCATTAACAGAATCCCAGTACTGCATATCTAACTGGTCGGCTATTGAGGCATAACCTTTTTCTGCCCTGTCTCTTTGGTACTTAGCGTTGGCAAAAGCAGTTTTCAATTCCGCTATTTTTGCGTTGATTTGATCCGATGTAATATTATTTGGGTTTGAGTCGTGCCAAGTTATTTCTTCCTTGTCCGTACCTTCCGCATTCACGCTTAGTTGCGGGGCATCGTAACCCTTATCGTTACAGATTTTAATTACAGCTTGGCAAATATCCATTTTCAGGCCCCTATTTCTTGAACGGTTAAGCTTGATGCACCCCTAGCCGTATAATCTGCATCACTGTCTGCCGCCATTTGATTGATGTATGTGGTCGCCCCAGTGCCGTAAGCACCCCCTGTGTATGTGTTCGCCGCTTTCACATAATATATAACTTCACTAGAGGATGAGGGACTATCCAAAAATGTAAAATTGGAATTGAAGAGAACCGAGCTTGCACTACTCGCCGACTCATTCATCATTGATCCAACCGAAACTCTCGCTCTGCTGCCAGCAGCATCACCCATGTATATTTGAGTTGAATCTCTATATAATTGAACCGCAGCATAACGCACCGACCCCGCCACGTTAATACTGACATGAATTAAAACTTTTGAGCTAGTAGCGGCTGGCGTAATTGCTTGAGTCAAAACGGTAGTAAAAGTATTTCCTGATATGCTTTGGGTGTCTGTTTTAACATTTTGTAACACCTGCAAAACCTTACCACCACCAGCCTCCGCATAAGTAGAATCGCCTCGCAGAAAGGTACTTGAGGAAGCCGTTCCCGATCCAAGCCTAGCCGTTGGTACTGTGCCACTTCCTAAATTACTTGCGTTCAATGCTGTGAGATTAACGCCTGATGCCGCTGGCAACGTAGCTGGAAATCTAGCATCTGCAATAGAGCCTGTGAGTTTACTGGCATCTACATCATTGATTACGTTTGAAGTTACTTTGGTTAAACTCATATATCACCTATGCTTGAAATTGGTATCTTATGATTACAACACCAGAACCACCAGAACCAGAAGTTGAACTTGTTTGATAAGACCCACCTCCTCCACCGCCACCTAAATTGACACCACCAGCCGTAGCATCAGTCCCATTGTTGCGTGAACTTCCTGTCCCCCCACCTCCTTGGCCACCGGGATTTTCAGGATCACCAGAACCACCCATAGATGATCCTGCACCTCCACCGCCAGCATAATAGGTATTTGTTCCAGTTATGTCATTTTGTAAACCATCACCACCAGTATTGTGATTATTTGCTTCACCTTGGCCAGCTTGACCAGCACCGCCCCCGCCACCGCCAGCTTGGCCGGGATTTGCCCAACCAGACCCACCATCATTACCTTGACCTGCGGTTGCCGTTCCACCAGTAGTATTGAAACCCCCAGAACCACCACCACCACTTCCACCATTTCCACCTACCCAACTTCCGTATGTCGAACCACCATTTTTACCACCTCGCCCACCACCGTCTGAGGTAACTGATCCAAAAACGCTATCACTACCGTCTACATCCATCGCACCACCAGCACCTACGGTTACAGTATAACTTTGAGCAGAGACAGAATAGGCCGTGTTAGCTAAGTAACCCCCTGCTCCACCGCCTCCTCCACCCCATGAAGATGATGAGTCATCCGAACCACCGCCACCGCCAGCAACAACTAGATACTCTACGGTTCCTACATCTCCAACCGTTGTCACTTGGAAGGTTCCAGAAGAAGTAAAAGAATGGACTTTATAATTTCCGTCTGTAGTTACAGTTCCTCCGGTAGCGGTCATATAAGTAAAAGGCTGAACTCCTGTGCCATCACCGATATTAGTCCAAACATTAGCATCAGTAGTAGCATCAGTAAGACAATACATTTCTCCTGTAGTTGTTCTTAACCAAAGAGTTCCTACCCCACCGCTAGGATTAGTGTCTGCCGCTGGTTCTGAAGTGCTTTTAGTGATATCACTAGGAAGATTAGTTAATTGACTTCCATCTACGGCTGGAATCTTTGCACTACCATCTAGTTTAACGATTTGATTAGCAGACGTTCCTGTGTCAACCGTTGCAGAAGTTCCAAGACCATGAGAGGCAATAGAAGTTACAGCACCACTAATTTTAGAAGTGGCAATTGCCGCACTTGCATCAACCTTTGCATTGGTTACTGTACCGTCACCCGGTGTAGGTAGACTAATCGACAAAGAATGAAATACCACACAAATATTATTTGTTCCACTTGGCGTATTACCACCGGGGAAAGAAAGAGTTGTGCCACTTACAGTATATGATGTAGTGGGCTTTTGATGGACACCATCAATATAAACACCAATGCTAGCGGCACTCCCAACACTATGGTCGAGAACGTAGCTTGATGACCCACCATTTAATAACTGGTGTGCAAGGTTGCCTATCTTGAGGGGGTTCCCTATGTAACTCATTCTCGCTCCTTCCAAGCTTTAGAATCTTCATCCCAATAATATAGTTTCCCATCATCAGGCATAGCACTTGGGGCTTGCCAATCATCGTTGCTGTCTAATGACCATGAAGGGAAAGGTTTAGGTGCTATGAATTTATCTTTAGCTTTATCATAGGTAAACCCTATGCCAGCAAACTGCTTTCTAAAATTATTATTATAAGAAGTTTGCACCCAATTAAAGGAGTCACCGACTGCCCCAGAGTTTATAAAATTTTGTTCTGCTACTATGACCCTCTGTACTACTCCATCATTATTTATTTCTGCAAAATGACTCATATCTCACCTGTTATTGAAATTTATATCTTAAAATTACTACGCCTGAACCGCCATTACCACCATCACTAGGACTTCCGTTATTATCACCACCACCACCACCAGAGCCAGTATTGGTCGTACCATCCCCTGCAACTTTAGTAGTGTCACTTCCTGTACCACCACCACCAGTTCCTCCAACACAACTTACAGTAGATGAGTTTACTCCCCCACCTCCACCACCAGCCCTTACAACTGCTGATCCAGTTATAGAAGAAGATAAACCATTACCTCCATCACAAGCGTCTGACATACCAGTTCTATCTGTAGCCGCTGTGCCAGCACCCCCTCCTCCACCGCCCCCAGAGCCACCGGGATTACTAGTAGTGGCATAACCACTAGCACCATCATTACCTTGACCAGCAGTACCAGACCCACCATCTGGATGAGTAGTACCTGCTACTGCTCCACCGCCTCCCGACCCTCCATCTGATCCAGCCGTAGGAGGCGAACCGTATTTTCCACCCCCTCCACCACCTACAGGAGAAATAGAAGAAAAAGTTGATACTGAACCATTAGCCCCTTGTGTAGCACTACCCTGTGCGCCACCAGCACCACCAGCACCGACAACAATCGCATAAGTTTGATTGCTGACTGAAAAATTTGTAGCAGTTAAATAACCACCAGCACCACCTCCACCAGAATAATAATAACCCCCTCCACCGCCACCGCCAGCAATCACAAGATATTCTACTGGTTGGCCTGATGAAGAAACTACAAAGTTAGCAGAAGATGTAAACGTATGAACCTTGTAGTCACCGTCTGTAGTAATAGTTCCTCCTGTCGCTGTGGTAGGATTAAAAGGTGCTACATCGCCCGAACCGCTTGCTATATTTGTCCAAACATTTGAGCCAGCCGTTGCATCAGTACAGCAAAACATCTCACCAGAACTTGTATTTAAAATAATACTGCCTACTCCACCAGAGGGATTAGTAGATATAGTAGGATCAGAGCCTTGCTTAGTAATTTCATTCATTGATGCTGGCAAAGAACCTGTCAGTTTACTTGCGGCTACAGTATCGATTGAGTCTGATTTTATTTTACTTGTTGCCATTTATTCACCTATCCTTGAAATTGATAACGAATAATTACAACACCAGAAGCACCATTGGCATTGTAAGCCCCTGTATAAGACCCGCCTGAACCA
>Ga0310344_10001083_pt1 | contig 21113 bp, 17 predicted proteins | sample HC15DNA20200_MG_FD_203801 | JGI IMG/M metagenome (GOLD analysis project Ga0310344, IMG submission 203801) | Marine microbial communities from station ALOHA, North Pacific Subtropical Gyre - HC15-DNA-20-200_MG | ecosystem: Environmental > Aquatic > Marine > Oceanic | place: Pacific Ocean: North... | reverse complement strand
AAAGACACAGTGCCAGTTAACAACTGGCGAAGGTGACTTCAGGGATAGTGCCACAGAAAATAAACCGCCTAATCAAGGCAAGGGTGAAACGGCGAGGTAAGAGCTCACCGGTTTTTTGGTAACAAAAAACGCACGGCAAACCCCACTGGGAGCAAGGTTAAATAGAGAAGACACTGCAGTAATGCTAAAAACAGTCTTTGGTTAGTCTTCTGGGTTAACCGCTTGAGCTTAAATGTGAATTTAAGTCTAGAGAAATGACATCTTTAATGACAGAACCCGGCTTATAGATTATCTGGCAGATAATTCGACTCTAACAATTCTAACAATGTTCACTATTTGTACTTACTATTAAAAAAACAATTGTATTGACTATTTTATTAAAACCCATACTATCCCAAATAATCCCATAATGGAGGGTGATTTGAAGAAATTAAAAGGAAAAAAGGTTTTGATTAATAATGTTTTTATCAAGTTTCGAAAACAAATTGGACAAAAAAGGGAGGGTGTCTGTGCCTGCAACTTTTAGATCTTACTTAAGTTCTATGGGTTACAACGGCTTTATAAGTTATCCGTCATTTAATCACTCTGCACTAGAGGCTTGTTCTCAAGATAGAATAGAAAAATTATCTAGCACAATTGACTCCCTGAATCCATTTGAAGAAAAAAGAGATTACTTTGCAACTTCGGTATTATCCGAAAGTGTGAACTTGCAATTTGATACTGAGGGAAGAGTATCATTAACAGAAAAATTATTAAGTCATGCTAAAATTAAAAATAATATTTTATTTGTTGGTCTTGGAAAAACCTTTCAGATTTGGGAACCAAAAATATTTGAAAAATTTAAAATAATAGCTAGAAAAAAAGCTTATCAAAATAGATCTAGTCTTAAATGGGAAAAAAAACAAACAGGGGAGATAGTATGAGTATAAATGTTGGTGGCGGAGAGCTTAAAGAACTTAAACCTAGAATTTTAGTTTTAGGTGTCGGTGGCGCAGGAGGAAATGCAATAAATGCAATGATAGAATCTGGTATGGAGGGTGTAGAATTTGTTGCGGTTAACACAGATGCTCAAGATTTAAAAATGAGCAAGGCACATGCGAAGATTCAAATAGGAATGAATTTAACAAAAGGTCTAGGAGCTGGGGCAAAACATAATATTGGTCAAGCTGCTGCCGATGAGTCTTTAGGTGAAATTGTAAATTATATACAAGGAAGCAATATGGTCTTTATTGCAGCTGGAATGGGTGGGGGCACTGGCACTGGAGCTTCACATGTAATTGCTAAAGCTGCAAAAGAATTAAACATTTTAACTGTTGGCGTAACTACACTGCCCTTCGAATACGAAGGTCCAAAAAGAATGAGAAGAGCCTTGGAGGGACTTGAAGCATTAAAAAAACATTTAGACACAACAATAGTTGTTCCAAATCAAAATCTTTTTAAAATTGCTAGCGAAACAACAACATTTGAAGAATCATTTCATCTTTCAAACAATGTTCTTAAACATGGAGTTCAAAGTGTCACGGATTTGATGGTAAGGCCGGGTATGATCAACTTAGACTTTGCAGATGTTGAAACTGTTATGAGTTCAATGGGCAAAGCGATGATGGGGACAGGCGAAGCAGAAGGAGAAAATAGGGCGATGGCAGCGACCGAAATGGCTTTGAACAATCCATTAATTGATGAGTATTCTTTAAAAGGTGCAAAAGGATTATTAATAAATATTACTGGTGGAAAAGATTTAACTTTATTTGAAGTGGATCAAACAGTTCAAAAAGTAAGGGCAGAAGTTGATCCTGAAGCAGAGTTAATTTTTGGAGCTATAAAAGACGACAATATGAACGGCAAAATGAGAGTATCAATAGTTGCAACAGCTCTTGACGGAAATCAAACAGATACAAGAACAGTTCTTAATATGGTTGATCGTATACAAAATAGAAATAACGGAAACTCAGAAGGATTGTTTTCTCAGAATACAAAGATAGAGAATAATACTTTTAATTCAATCGATGGAGCGACTGCACTTAAATTAAATGAAAAATTTGAAATTAGTGAGGAAGAACAGAGCTCTTTAATCAAAAATATAGAGTCAAATATTCCTGAGTCAGAAAATAACATTGCTACTGGAGTTTCGATAGAAAATGCATCTTATATGGAAAATAGTAGCAGTACTTTATTAACAAAAGATAATAATAACAGTTCTGACGTTGTTTTAAATAATGAAGAAGAGCATACACCACAACTTTTTTCAGATGAATATCAGCATGAGGCTGAAACTGATTTAAGTCAGGCTAATGAAGAAAATACAGAAGAACTTTTTGATCAGGACTCAAATGAAGAGGAAAATTTTGAAATCCCTGCATTCTTAAGAAAACAAAAATTTTAATGATAAAATTATATTATTATGATCAATCCAACCTCATCACTGGAATTTCCCCATTTTCCAGTGATGTTGGATGAGGTAGTTAAAATTTGTTCTCCCGATAAAGGCGGTGTTTATATAGATTGTACTTTTGGCGGAGGAGGTTACTCCAAAAAATTACTAAAATTTTCAAAAACAAAAGTGATAGCTTTAGATCGTGATAAGTTTGTTTTAAGCATTGCTAAAGAACTGGAAAAAAAATATCCAAAAAGATTTTCTTTTTATCATAAAAAATTTAGCGAGGTAGACACTGTTGTTAGAAGTCAACTAGTTGACGCTATTGTGTTTGATCTAGGCTTGTCTTCAATTCAGTTAAATAATTTAGAAAGAGGATTTTCTTTTAAATCAAAAAAAAAACTAGATATGTCTATGGGTTTATCCGCTTTGTCTGCCGAGGAAGTAATAAATAATTATAGTGAGCAGAAATTAAAATCTATTATTAAAATTTTGGGAGAAGAAAAAGATGGATCTATAATTGCAAAAAATATAATTAAGACACGTTCAATAAAGAAAATTATAAAAGTCGATCAATTAGTGAACATAATTGAAAAAAGTAAAAAGAAAAATTATGCAAAAAAGATAAATCCAAGCACAAAAACTTTTCAAGCTTTAAGGATATTTGTAAATAAAGAAATTAATGAACTTATCAGAGGCATTATAAATGCAACAAAAGTTTTAAAGCCAGGAGGAAAGATATTAATTATCAGTTTTCATTCTATTGAGGATAAAATTGTAAAATATTTTTTTAATAATTTTTCTTCAAATCGATCTAAACCTTCTAGATATTTTCCTGAAAATAATGAAATTAATATTTCTTTATTTGATAAATATAAAAATAAAATATTGAAACCTTCTAATGTAGAAATTATTAAAAATCCACCATCACGTTCAGCTAAACTTAGATATGCAATTAGAAGTAAAGATAAATTTATTTATCCAAACGAATTAGTAAATCAATTTAAAAAATATTTAGACTTGGAGAATTTATATGTCTAAAATTAAGTTAATTATATCAATTTGTATATTTTCAATTTTATTGGGCACCACATCTGCAATAAAAAATCAGACAAGAATTATTGAAAAAAGTATTTATAAAATTGATAAAAAAATTGCAGCTTCAGAAAAAGATCTTTATGAAATTGAATTAGATTATTCTTATCTTTCTTCACCAAATAATTTATCAAAGAAAATAAAAGATTTGGCTTTAATCGATTATATACCAATGGATTTTTCAAGAATATATTTTAATTATAGTGATTTTACAGATTCTCAAAAAAAAATAACAATTCTTAAAACGAACAATGAAAAGAAAACGAAAAAAAAACAAAGATTTTAATAAAAATCAAACAAGTTTTTATTTTGAAGATTATTTAGAAACTAATCAAAAAAGCAAGAAAGTTAAAAATTCTAATATTTCTCAGGATAGGGTCTATCTTCTTTTTTTTTTATTTTTTTCTCTAATCACAATATTTTCCATTAAAATTATTTTTGTATCTTTAAAAAATCCTGAAATTTATAGTCAAAAAAACAATCTATACCATTTTACGCCTTTAAGACGAGACATAGTTGATAGAAATGGAACTTTAATGTCTAGAAACGTAAAGTCTTTTCATGCAGCCATAAAGCCTAATTTGATAAAAAATAAAGAAAATTTTTTAATTAATATTAGATTAAATTTTCCAGATTTATCGATTAAAAAAATTAAACAAAAATTAAATAAAAGAAAATATTTTTATTTAAAAAGAGGACTGAATCAAAGTGATAAAGAAAAATTATGGGTTCTTGGAGAAAAAGGAATAATTTTTGAACCCTTTCAATCAAGAATTTATACTCATGCAAATTTATATAGTCATATTTTAGGTCAAGTTGATTATGACAATTATGGAATTTCTGGAGTTGAAAAATATTTTGATAAAGAACTTAAAGATAAGAAATTATTAAACACCCCATTACAATTAACTTTGGATACAAATATTCAACATATCATTGATAATGAGCTCAATAGAGCTTTGAAAACCTTTAATGCCACCGGTGGAGGCGCTTTGTTAATGAATGTTAATAATGGCGAAGTTTTATCTTTAGTTTCTTTGCCTAACTTTAATATTAATAAAAGAGCAAACATTAAAGATAAAAACTATATTAATAAAATAACTAAGGGTGTTTATGAATTAGGCTCTATCTTTAAGACATTTACAATTGCTTTAGCTCTTGAAAAAAATTTAGTGTCGCCTGAAACAATTATCACAAATATACCTAGGAAAATACGATGTTCTGTTCATGAAATATCAGATATTAAAGAATTTCCCAAAGATTTGTCGGTTGAAGAAATATTAATTAGATCTTCTAATATAGGAACTTTAATGCTAGCCCAAAAAGTTGGTGAGCAAGATTATAAGGATTTTATTAAAGAAACTAATCTATTAAATGCCCCAGAATTTGAGTTAGAAGAGCTTGGAACTCCTTTAAGTTTTAAGTGGAATAAATGTAAATTAGAAACTATCTCTTATGGTCATGGAATTGCAGTTACTCCTCTCCAAGCAGCAACAACATATGCTACATTGACTAATGGCGGGAACCTTGTAAAACCAACAATAATTAGAAAAGAAAAATATCAAGATAATAAAAAAGTAATTTCTTCAGAAACTAGTGAAAAAATAAATACAATTTTACGAAAAGTAGTAACCGAAAAAGAAGGTACAGCTAGTTTAGCTAATATTTACGGGTATGATGTTGGAGGAAAAACCGGCACTTCTCAAAAGTACGGAGATAAAAATGAAAATTTGAACACATTTATTTCAGTGTTTCCTTCACAAGATCCAAAATATGTTTTACTTGTAATGTTAGAAAACCCACAAGTTGCCAAGAATTTAATTTATAATTATCGAGGCATGAAGATTAAAGGAACTAGAAATGAAGCAGGCTGGAATTCTGTTTATGTAGCTGGCAAAATTATAAAGAAAATTGGACCTATTTTAGCCATAAAGAACAAAGAGTTTTACAACAAACATGTTGCTAAAAAACTTAATTAAAAATTCTCCTAAAAATCTCAAAAAGCTAAAAATCAAAGGTTTAGCTCTTAATAGCAAAGACGTAAAAAAAGGATTTATATTTTTTGCGATAAAAGGAAATAAATCTAATGGTGAAAATTATATTAATCAGGCAATCAAAAATGGAGCAATCATCATTATTTGTTCAGAGAGTTGTAAATTTAAAAGTAAAAAAGTTCATATAATTAAAACAAAAAAAATAAGAAATTATTTAAGCAAAATCACTTCCAAATTTTACAAACTAAAACCAAAAAACATTATTGCAGTAACAGGCACAAATGGAAAAACATCCGTAGCTGATTTTTTTTATCAAATATTGAAAGAAAATAATATTCCAGTTGCATCTATTGGAACACTAGGCATAAGATATAAAGAAAAATTTATTAAAACTAACCTTACATCTCCCGATACAATTACACTTCACAAAAATCTTGAGAGATTAAAAAAAGAGAAAATTGATAATGTTATCATTGAATCTTCTAGTCATGGTTTAGATCAAAATAGATTAGATAATTTAAATTTAAAAGCAGGGATTTTTACAAATTTTAGCCAGGATCACCTGGACTATCATAAGACAATGAAAGCTTATTTAAGCGCAAAATTAATTTTATTTTCAAAATTATTACCTAAAAAAAGCTATGTTATTACTGATAGATCTATTAAAGAATTTTCAATTTTAAAAAAAATTTCTAAAAATAGACAACTGAAATTGTTGGATATTAATAAATCAGTTAATCAAATTAAAAATATTCCAGAGTCCTTGATTGGATCATTTCAAGCAAAGAACTTATCGATGGCAATCTTGGCGGCAAGATTATGTAATTTAGATGATGCTAAAATTAGCAGTGTTTTAAAAAAGATTAAAAATGTTGATGGCAGGTTAGATTTAATTAAAAAATATCCAAATAACATTAGAGTATTTATTGATTATGCACACACACCAGATGCTCTACATGAAGTTATAAAATCAATAAAAAATATCTACAATAACAATATTTCTTTAGTGTTTGGTTGTGGAGGAGAAAGAGATTTTAAGAAAAGGCCTTTAATGGCAAAAATTGCAAAATCTTTTTGTAAAAAGATTTATGTGACTGATGATAATCCCAGAAAAGAAAATCCAAAAAAAATTAGAAAAGCAATAGTAAAATATCTTAAAGGAAGTAATTATTTTAATATAGGAAATCGATCGAAAGCAATTAAAAAAGCTGTATTAAATGCAGAACCCAATGAAACAATTTTAATTGCGGGAAAAGGTCATGAAAACTATCAAGATTATGGAAATAAAATTATTTCTATTTCAGATAGGCAAATAATAAAAAAATTAAGAATCAATAAAAATTTAATAAATAAAAAGAAACAAAATTATTTATTTAACTCAAAAATATTGAATAAAATTATTAAAAAGAAAAAACTTTATAAATTTGATGGATTGGCAATAGACTCAAGGGATGTAAAAAAAGATAATTTATTTTTAGCAATCAAAGGAAAAAATAATGATGGAAATCAATTTATTTCTAAAGCAATAAAAAAAGGCGCTAGTTATGTTGTGTCATCAAAGAATAATAACAAAAATAAAAAGAAAATCATTACAGTGGATAATCCAGTTACGTTTCTTAATAAATTTGCCAAACTTAAAAGAGAAAATTGTAATGCAAAAATTTTAGGAATAACTGGCAGCACAGGAAAAACTTCATTAAAAAATATGCTCAATATCTTGCTTAAAAGATTTAACAATACTTATGCTTCACCAAGATCTTTCAATAATCATTATGGTGTTCCGGTAAGTTTATCTAATCTTAATCCAGATCATCGATTTGGAGTATTTGAGATAGGTATGAGCAAAGCTGGTGAAATAAAACAGTTATCTAAAATAATAAAACCTAATGTAGGTATAATCACAAATATAGCAGAGGCTCACATAGAAAATTTTAAGAATATCAAGGGTATAGCAGAAGCAAAAAGTGAAATTATTAAAAATATTCAGGATAATGGTGTAATTATTTTAAATCGTGATGACAAATTTTTTAATTATTTACATAAAAAAGCTAAATTAAAAAATATAAAAGTAATTACTTTTGGAAAGTCTAAAAAATCAGATGTTCATCTAATAAAATCCAAACAGCATGGAGAAGTAAAAAAAATTATTGTAGATGTTAAAGATTTAGTCTTGGAGATAAGAATAAAAAATATTAATATTTACAATGTTCTTGCTTCTTTAGCTGTTTTAATGGCGTTTGATCTAGATATTAAAAAAACTATTAAAATATTTAAGAGTTTTTACCCTTCTGAAGGAAGAGGAAAAATACATAAAATTGAAAGGTATAAAAAATCTTTTAATTTGATAGATGAAAGTTATAACGCGAATCCATTTTCAGTGAAAAATGCACTAAATAATTTTTCTGAAATAAAGAAAGATAAATTTAAAAAATATTTATTGTTAGGCGATATGCTTGAACTTGGAAAAAAATCAGAAACTTATCATAGAGAATTGTCAGGACTTATTAACAGCTCAGATATTGATAAAGTTTTTGTAAAGGGAGAAAATACCCTTTTTACCTATAAAAATTTAAAGAAAGAGAAGCGCGGAAATATTTTTCAATGTAATCAAGATGTTGATATTATTTTAAAAAATATAATCGCTAATAATGATTATTTGATGATAAAAGGGTCTAACGCAACAGGATTACACATTATTAGCAACGCAATGATAAAAGGAATTTAAATGTTATTTAATTTACTTACATCTTTTATAGAACAGTATTCTTTTCTTAACGTATTTAAATATCTTACTTTCAGAACAGGTTTGTCAGTAGTTACATCTTTAGTTGTTGTTTTTATTATTGGAGGACCCCTTATTAGAATTTTTTCTGAGAATATGATTTCGGGACCAATAAGACAAGATGGCCCTATAGACCATATTATAAAAAAATCAGGAACACCTACAATGGGAGGAGTCATTATTATCATTGGGATGCTTACTAGCACTCTATTGTGGGCTGATTTAAATAATATTTATATTTGGACTCTAGTTTTTGTGTCTTTAAGTTTAGGATTATTGGGTTTTGCTGATGATTTATTAAAAATAAAATTTAAAAATTCTAGAGGACTAAATTCAAAATTAAAATTTCTCGGTCAATTAATTATCGGTGTTGTAGCCCTATTTATTTTAATAAAATTTTCTGATCATGAATATTTGTACAATCTTTACTTTCCTTTCTTTAAAAATCTAATTTGGCAGATGGGTCTTTTTTTTATTCCATTTGGATTATTTGTAATAATCGGATCGTCTAACGCTGTGAATTTAACTGATGGACTGGATGGTTTAGCTACTGTTCCAGTTATGTTGGTAGCACTTTCATTCACATTAATTTCTTATGTAGTTGGAAACACAATTTTTTCAGAATATCTTCAATTACAATATATCCCTGACGTAGGTGAGCTTTCAATATTTTGCGGTTCAATCGTTGGATCTTGTTTAGGTTTTCTTTGGTACAATGCACCTCCCGCTAAAATTTTCATGGGAGACACAGGCTCATTATCTTTAGGAGGTTCATTAGCTGCAGTTGCAATAATTGCAAAACATGAAATTGTGCTTGCAATAGTTGGAGGGTTATTTGTTCTTGAAACTGTATCAGTGATTATTCAAGTTATTTCATTTAAACTTACTGGTAAAAGAATTTTTAAAATGGCGCCAATCCATCATCATTTTGAACAAAAGGGTTGGGCTGAATCAACAATTGTAATTCGATTTTGGATTATAGCAATAATACTAGCATTGGTTGGGTTAGCGACATTAAAATTACGTTAGTGAATGTCTCATACATTAAATTTAAAAAAACTATCATTTTTGGTATATGGATTGGGTTCTACAGGACATTCAGTAATTCAATATTTTAAAAAAAGAAAAATTTATGACTTTTTTGTCTGGGATGATAATACTAGACTAAGAAAACAGTTTGGGTCCAAAAATGTTTCAAATTTAAAAAATGCTTTAAAAAAGGTAGATTATATTGTTTTAAGTCCAGGTATAAGTTTAAAAAAAACAAAATACAGGAAAGATTTAATAAGATTTAGAAAAAAAATAATAACAGATATAGATTTATTGTATCTAAGCAATTTGAGTTTTAAATCTATTGTTGTTACAGGATCAAACGGAAAGTCAACAACTTGTAAAATTATTACTCATTTATTAAAAAAAAATAAATTTAATGTTGAACTGGGTGGAAATATTGGAAAACCAGTTTTAGACTTAAAAATTAAAAAAGATATTTTTTTTGTTATTGAAGCTTCCTCATTTCAGCTTTCTCACTCAAGATTTATACATCCTAATTATGCAATTTTACTAAATATTACTAATGATCATATAGATTGGCATGGATCTATGAAAGCTTATATTAAATCAAAGTTAAAAATATTTAATTTACAAGAAAAAAATAATTTTGCTTTAGTGAATCATAATTTTAAAAATATCTTTAGAAAAAAAAAATATTTGAGCAAATTAGTTTCAGTAAAATTTAGAGATTACAAAAAAATAAAATATAAAATAAAAAATGATTATTTAAAATCTAGCACAAATGATGAAAATATGAATTTTGTTTATGCTCTGTCAAAATTGTTAAAGATTAACAAAAATTCTTTTATAAAATCTATGAGTTCTTTTTTGGGACTACCTCATAGATATGAAATTTTTTTTAAAAAAAAAGGTATTACTTTTGTTAACGATTCAAAAGCAACGAGTTTACAGGCGTCCAAGTTTGCTTTGGCTAGCAGTAAAAATATTTATTGGATACTTGGTGGGTTACCAAAAGATAAAGACAGAATTGATCTAAAGTATATAAAAAATAATGTTATTAAATCTTATATAATTGGAAAAAATATTAACTTTTTTAAAAAGCAATTAAAAAATAAAATAAAATTCTCTGTCACAAAAAATTTAAAAAATGCCATAATAAGTGCTTTAAAAGATATAAAGTTATTGAAAAGAATAAATAATACAATTCTACTAAGTCCAGGTGCGGCATCATTTGATCAATTTAAAAACTTTGAAAATAGAGGTGATCAATTTAAGAAATTAAGCAGACTATATGCTAAAAAATTTATTTAAATTTGAATTTAATAATTATTGGAGAAATATAGATAAGAATATTCTTTTTGGTTTTTTTATTTTATTTTTTTTAGGTCTTTTTTTTTCCTTTTCATCGACTTCTTCATTAGCAGGTGAAAGATTGAATAAAGCTTACTATTTCTTTTTTTCAAAACATTTAATTTTTACCGTATTAGCTCTTCTTATAATGTTTATTATTTCGGCAATAGAAACCTCATTATTAAAGAAAATGGTTATTCCATTTTTTATAATATCTTTTCTATTATTAATTTTAGTACCCATTATAGGAGTAGAAGTTAAAGGTGCTAAAAGATGGTTAAATTTATATCTATTTAGGTTGCAACCTATAGAGCTTTTAAAACCTTTTTTTATCTTAGCAACAGTTAAAATATTAACTTTAGATAAATTAAAAAATTCTCAAATAAGATACTTATTTAGCTTTCTTTTGTTGGTCTCAGTAATAATTCTTTTAATTGATCAACCAGATCTTGGACAATCAATTTTACTTATTGGAAGCTGGATCGCAACTGTATTTGTTTCAGGTTTTAGCCTAGCATATATTTTTATTTTTTTTATTATTTTTATTATTTTAATAGGTGGTCTTTTATTTTTAATGCCTGGGAAATTTGGTTACATAATTGATCGTTTAGTTGTATTTTTAGATCCAAGTAAGGGAGATACTTTTCAATCATCGACAGCTTTAAATGCTATAAAACAAGGAGGTCTTAAAGGTCAAGGAATGGGGGAGGGAATTTTAAAAGATAGCGTTCCCGAAGCTCATACTGATTATATTATTGCCATTATATCTGAAGAGTATGGCTCAGTTATTTCCATCTTAATTATTATTATTTTTTTATACATTGCTTTTAGAATTATTAAAAATTGTGTTTTAAAAGATGACGAATTTTTGAAACTTTCTTTATGCGGACTTACTTCACTTCTTATTTTTCAAACATTTATTCATATTGGTGTGAATACCAGTTTATTACCAACAACAGGGATGACATTGCCTTTTTTAAGTTACGGTGGTTCATCTCTTATTGGAAGTGCTGTTTTAGCTGGAATAATTTTAAATTATACAAAAATTAAATTGGATATAGATGAATAACAAATTCAAAAAGATAATTATTGCAACAGGCGGTACAGGTGGCCACGTTTTTCCTGCCTATAGTTTGGCTAAACACTTTCTTGATAATAAGATAAATGTTGAAATAATTTCAGATAAGCGAGGTTTGAGATATTTACAAGATTATCATGATATCAAAGTTATTGAGATTACTTCTTCAACTATCTTTAAAAAAAATATATTTCAATTATTATTTTCAACATTAATTATTTTTTATTCTATATTTAGATCATTTATCTTTTTATTAGCCAATAGACCAAATTTAGTTTTTGGTATGGGTGGATATTCCTCTTTCCCAGTTTGTATAGCTGCTAAAATACTTAGAATTCCATTTATTATTTATGAAAATAACTTACATATTGGAAAGGCTAATAGATATTTATTGCCGTACGCAAAAAAAGTTTTTGTATCTCATAAAGAATTAGAAGGAATTTCAGAGAAATATCAGAAAAAAATTTGTGAAATTGGAAACATAATTCGAAAAGAAATACTTAATTTTAAGATTAAATCCTATCCTGATCAAAGCGATAGAAAGTTAAAAATACTAATTCTAGGAGGCAGTCAAGCTGCAAAAATTTTTGCAGAGCGACTTCCTAAAATTTTTAAAGAGTGCAAAGAATCCAAAATATCTTTAAAAATTTATCAACAATGTTTGCCTGAACAGAATAAATTTCTGACTTCTTTTTATGAGGATTTAAATATTGATTTTGAAATTTTTAATTTCAGTAATAATATTTTAAATTATTTTTCTAAAATTAATTTAGCAATTACTCGCTCAGGATCTTCAATGCTGGCAGAACTGATTAATGCAAAAATACCCTTTATTTCTGTTCCTTTACCCTCATCAGCAGATGATCATCAATTAAAAAATGCTATTCATTATGAGAAAAATGGGTATAGCTATTTAATAGAAGAAAAAGATTTAAACACAAAATTATTCCTATTGATTAAAAAAATTAGTGAAGACATATCATTATTAAGTCAAATAATAATGAAACAAAGACAACATTCTGACAAATCAGTATATGAAAATATTGATAAACAAATAAACAAGATAATAAATGAAAAATATTAGATTAGGACAAAAAGAAATTATTCATTTCATAGGTATTGGAGGGATAGGGATGAGCGGTTTAGCCCAAGTTATGAAAACTATGGGCTTTAAAATTCAAGGCAGTGATCAAAATAAAAACAAAAGCACATTCAATTGTTCAAAAGCAGGTATTAAAGTTTTTATAGGGCATGCTAAGAAAAATATAAAAAATGCAACAATTGTTGTTAAATCTTCGGCTATAAAAGATAATAATGTGGAAATTAAACAAGCTAAAAAAAACAAAATTCCAATTTATTCTAGAGCTGAAGTTCTGGCCAATGTGGTTTCATTAAAAAAAAATATAATAATTACTGGTTCCCACGGAAAAACTACTACAACATCTTTGGTAGCAAAAATTTTATCTGATCAAAAATTAGACCCAACCATTATTAATGGAGGAGTTATCAATTCATTCAACAGTAATGCTAAACTAGGCAAAGGGGATTGGGCTATTTTAGAAGCAGATGAGTCTGATGGAAGTTTTTTAAAGTTGCCAATAAATTATTCAGTAGTAACCAATATAGATTTTGAACATATAGATTATTATAAAAAATATAAGAATTTAGAAAATGCATTTATTCAATTTATAAATAAAACTCCGCCAATTGGTAAATCTTTAATTTGTATTGATAATAAAAATATCAAGAAAATTTTAAACAAAATAAAAAACAAAAATATCTTAACATATGGGTTTAACAAAAAAGCTAATTATAGAATTAGCAATCCAAGATATCATGCCACTCATTCATTATTTGATTTAGATTATAAGAATTTAGATAATAGCAAAACAAAAATTAAAAATATTAATTTAAAATTAATAGGGGAACATAATGTTCTTAATGCATCCGCGGCTGTAGCAGTTTGTATAAACCTTGGAGTAAAAACTGATATTATTAAAAAAGCTTTAAAAAATTTTTCTGGGGTTCAAAGAAGAATGACTAGAATATTTACGAAAAATAAAAATGAATTTTTCGATGATTATGCACATCATCCAACAGAAATTTCTTCAATTTTAGAAGGAGTCGATAAAGTTTATAATAGAAGAAAAATTATTACAGTTTTCGAACCTCATAGATATTCTAGAGTAATGTCATTAAAACAAGCTTTTTCTAAATCATTTATAAAGTCAGATTTAGTTTTAATTTGTCCTATATATGCTGCAGGAGAAAAGAAAAATTTAAATTTTAATCTATTCAATTTTGCAAAATTAATATCTCGAAATTCTAATGTTCAAACAGTACTTGTGAAAAATCAACAAGAATTATCAAGTTACTTTAAAAAGAATTTAATAAGTGATGAAATTATAATTGGCATGGGCGCAGGTTCTATATCACATTGGATGAGAGAATTGAAATTTAGTTTATGAATTTAAATACAGATCTTTTAAAAAAAAAATTTGGAAAGAGTTTAATAATTAATGAAAATTTATCAAAATATAGCTGGTTCAATCTAGGAGGCCCTGCTGATATTTTTTTTAAGCCAGAAGACAAAGATCAGTTGATAAAATTTTTAAACGAAATTAAAGACAATAATTATAAGATATATATTTTGGGAGCAGGCTCAAACACTTTAATCAGGGATTCCGGAGTAAAAGGTGTAGTGATTAAATTAGGATCTAAGTTTTCAGATATTAAGTTATTAGCAAAAGATACCATTGAAGTTGGTGCAGCTATATTAGACAGAAAGGCTTCAGATTTTGCGAAAAACAACGATATTAGCGGCATGGAATTTTTGTCTTGTATTCCTGGTTCTATAGGTGGCGCAATAATAATGAATAGTGGATGCTATGGCTCGGATATATCTGAAATTTTATTATCTATCAAAGTAATTGATGATAAAGGAAAAGAAAAAGAAATTAAAAATGATGAAATTAAATTTTACTATAGAGGTACTAACCTTCCAAGGAATTATATAATATTATCTGCAATACTTAAGGGCACTATTTCCTCAAAACAGTTGATTGCAAAAAAACAGGAAGAATTAATTCAAAGAAAAAAAACATCTCAACCAAGTCAAATAAAAACTGGCGGAAGCACATTCAAAAATAATAATGACAAAAAAGCATGGATATTGATTAAAGAATCTGGCTGCGATAAATTTTATGTAGGAGATGCAAAGATTTCTGATAAACATTGTAATTTTTTTGTAAATAATGGGTCAGCTAAAGCTTCAGATATAGAAAAATTAATCAATAAAGTAAAAAAAGAGGTAAAATCTAAAACTGGAGTTAATCTCGAACTAGAGATTAAGATTATTGGGAATGAAGAATAAAAAAGTTTTAGTGGTACTTGGAGGCACATCAGGTGAAAGGGAAGTTAGTCTTGATAGTGGAAAAGCATGCATAAGAGCATTGAAGAAAATAGGTTATAGTGTATCCACTTTTGATCCTAAAAAAAGAAAATTCAATTTAATTGATCAAAATAAAACAGATGTGATTTTTAATGCCCTTCACGGAAAAAATGGTGAAGATGGAGTTGCTCAAAGCTATTTTGAATATTTAAGAATTCCTTATACTCATTCAGGAGTAATCAGTTCATATAATGCAATGAATAAGGTAATTTCAAAAGAAATTTTTAAGAAAAGTAAGATTAAATCTCCACAATATTTTGTACTTGGAAAACAAGATTATAATAAAATTAAATTGAATAAATCTATCAAAAGAAAAAAGATTAAATTTCCTATCGTGGTTAAACCTATAAATGAAGGATCTAGTATTGGAGTAAAAATATGTAAAAATATCTTGGATCTTAATAAATCTACAAAATCTCTTTTTAAAAAATATCCAGAATTAATTTTTGAACCTTATATTGGTGGGCAAGAAATTCAAGTTGCTGTCATCAATGGTGCTTCGTTAGGTGCAATTGAGCTTAAACCAAAGAGACAGTTTTATGACTATAAAGCCAAGTATTCAAAAACTGCAAAAACTAAACATATCATGCCAGCTAATTTAAAAAAATCTAAATATAAGAAGGTTCTTCAGATTGCTCAAAAAGCACATAATGCTTTAGGTTGCAAAGGTGTAACAAGATCAGATTTTAAATTTTTTAAAAATCAATTTTATCTTTTAGAGATTAATACCCAACCAGGAATGACTGATTTGTCATTAGTTCCAGAAATAGCTAATTATAAAGGGATATCTTTTGAAAATTTAGTTGAAAAAATATTACTTAATGCAAGCATAAATAGATGAAAAAATCACTCTTTGGGCTGATTATACTTTTTATTCTTTTAACCACTTACACTCCGAAATTTAATTTTATTATAAATTCAAATTTATATATTCAAAAAATTAAAATTGAAAATAACTCAATTTTAGAAGCTGATAAAATTAAGAAAAAGTTAAGTTTTTTATATAAAGAGAATTTATTTTTTTTAAATATCAAAGATATTGAAAGAAATTTAAAAAGTGAAACTTTTATTGAAAGTTTCAGCATTAAAAAAATCTATCCAAATACGTTAAAATTAATAATTGTAGAAAAAAAACCCATAGCAATTTTACAGAATAAAAAAAAAAAATTTTATATTTCAAATAAAGGTGATTTCATAAATTTTACAGATATAGAAATATATAATGATTTACCAACAGTTTTTGGTAATGGAGAAAATTTCTATTCTTTATATCAAAATCTTCAAAATATAAGATTTCCACTAGAAACGATAAAATCTTTTTATTTTTTTGATTCTGGCAGGTGGGATTTAGTTATGTATGATGGTAAACTTGTTAAATTGCCAATTAAAAATTATTTATCTAGTTTAAAAAATTTTATGCTTTCACAAGCTGATAGTAACTTTAATAATTACAAAATATTTGATTATAGAATTAAAGATCAACTTATTTTAAATTAATGTATGCAAACAGATATTCCCACTCTTTTTGTTGAAATAAACGAATCAAATTATATTTTTGTTGCAGGCATACATGATGATAATCAAAACTTTAAGATTATTGAAAAAATCATTTCACCCAATGAAGGAATTAGTAAGAATAAATTTATAGATATTTATCAAGCACAAGCGGAAATAAAAAAAAATGTTCAAATAATCGAAGATAAGTTAAATTATGTTTTTAAAGAAGTAACTATTATTATAGATGGCTTTGACTATTCTTGTATAAATATTTCAGGATTTAAAAAATTAAATGGATCTCAAGTTTTAAAAGAAAATATTTCTTATATTTTAAATTCACTTAAATTAGATATTACAGAAAATGAAAAAGAAAAAACTATTTTACATATTTTTAATTCTAAAAGCGTTTTAGATGGAATTCGTGTTGAAAATTTACCAATAGGTTTATTCGGAGATTTTTATAGTCATGAACTTACATTTTTTTTGATTGGTAATAATGATATGAAAAATATTCAGCAAATATTTACCAAAAATAATTTAAACATAAAAAAAGTATTAATAAAAAACTTTATTGAAGGTGCTCAAATAATTAATCAAAATAATAATATTGAAACTTTCTTTAAAATTAAAATAAATAAAGATAGATCCCATATAAGTTTTTTTGACAAAGCTTCATTTAGATATGAAGAATATTTTAATTTTGGCACAAATATAATTTTTAAAGATATAGCTAAAGTTTGCTCTATCAATAATGAGACTATTGAGGTAATTTTATCAGATAAATTTTATGGAAATAAAAATTTTGAAAATGATAATGAATTCTTAGAAGAAAGATATTTTACTAAAGAAAGTTATAGAAAGATTAGAAAGAAATTAATTATAGATATAGTAAATGCGAGAATTGAAGAAATTACTAGTATTATTTTAAATCAAAATATTAATATAGAGTCTCTTAAACAGAACAATGCAGTAGTCTATATAATTATTGAAGATCAACTCATTCTTGATAATTTTAAGGAAAATTTTAAATTTTATTTCTTAAAAGATTATAATTTTAATCTTAATTTAATTGATGATTTTGAAATAGACTCATCAATTATGAGTGCAGCTCATTTGTCCCTTTATGGCTGGAACAAGGAGGCGATACCTGTTACCCAAATAAAAAACTCTTTAATTACTAAGATTTTTAAGTCTTTATTTGGATAGTTTTTTGTTATTTTTGGAAACATTTGTTGTTTTAATTTGAGCTATTCTATTCTGTATATAATTTTCAATGCCTCAACATAATCAAAAAACTATTAACGATAAAATTGAGTTTCGTGGAGTTGGTTTACATAATGGCATAAATGTTAATCTGACAGTAAAACCCGCAAATGAAAATTTTGGAATAAAATTTTGCAGAACTGATATTGATAAAGATAACTTAATTGAAGCAAATTATCAAAATGTTGTAGAGCCGATACTTTGCACTAAGATAAAAAATAAAGGTGGCACTACAGTATCAACAGTCGAACACTTGATGGCTGCTTTTTTTGGTGAAGGCATAGATAATGCTTTAGTTGAGATTGATGCGTCAGAAGTTCCAATATTAGATGGATCTGCAAGTGAATTCGTTGATGCGATAAGATCTGTCGGCATAAAAGAGCAAAAAGAATTAAGAAAGTTTATAAAAGTATTGAAGAAAGTAGAAATTCAAGAAGGTTCAAAATACATATCAATAGAGCCACTAGAAAATGATTTAATAGTAGATTTTGAAATTGTTTATAACAACCCGTTGATAAGGACGAGAAGAAAAGAATTTAGGCTTAGCGATGGTGACTTAACTCACATTTATAATTCAAGAACTTTTTGTTTATATGAAGATATTGATTTTATAAAAAGCCAAGGATTAGCTAAAGGTGGTTCACTTGAAAACGCTATTGTCGTTAGAGGAAATGAAATACTAAACGATGATGGTCTAAGAAATAGGCATGAATTTGTTTATCATAAAATTTTAGATTGTCTTGGTGACCTAATGTTATCTGGATACAGAATATTTGGTCAAGTCAAAACTTCACAAGGAGGCCATGCATTGACAAATAAATTGCTTGTTAAATTTTTTTCTGACAAATCTAACTGGTCTTTAGAAAGTGGAAATATAGCAGAAAAAAATAATCAAGTTAAAGAATCATTAAAAAAAACGCTTTCAGCTAGCATTTAATAAAACAAAATTTTACCTAGTATAGTTTATTTGATATGTATAAAAAATGTATCGTAAATTAATTTTTGTAATATTAATATTTTTCATTACAACTGATTGTGCAAAGAAAGAGTTAGCAAACGAAACTAACAATACAGTTGATCCATATAAATTATACGAAGAAGGTTTTGCTGCATTTTCAATAGGAGATTATTTTTTTGCTAATAAAAAATTCTCAGAAGCTGAGTTAAATTTTGATACTGTTGAGTTTGCAGCCAAGTCAGCAATTATGTCTAGTTATTCACTTTATGGAATAAATTTTTATAGCCAGGCATTAGATAATTTAGAAAGATTTTTAAAAAAATACCCTGCAGATAAAAATATTATGTATGCACACTATTTAATTGCAATAATATATTATGAACAAATTTCGGATGAAAAAAAAGATCTACAACCTTTAATTCAAGCAGATAATAAAATAGATTTTTTTTTAAAAAAATATCCAGAGTCTGACTATGCTATAGATCTTCGATTTAAAAAAGATTTAATTCACAATCAACTTGCTGCAAAAGAATTATATGTAGCTAAATATTATATATCGATACAAAAATGGATACCTGCAATAAATAGATTAAAGAAAATAGTAAAAGAATATGAAAAGACTGTATTTATTGAGGAAGCTCTTCATAGATTAGTGGAAATAAACTATCATATAGGATTTGAAAACGAGGCAAAAAAGTATGCAAAAATTTTAGGATATAATTATAATTCTAGTGAATGGTTTGAACATTCTTATAAAGTTTTAAATAAAGACTATAAAATTATAAAAAAAGTTGAAAATAAAAAAGATGATGGTTTTTTTAAAAAAATTCTTCAAAAAATAAAATAATTTAATAATGCAATGGATCGAAAGATTGAAATAATAGATAGATATAAAGAAAAAATAAGACTCCTAAAGAAACATAACAAACTTTATTTTAACAAAGATAATCCTGAAATATCCGATGCAGAATATGATAGTTTAAAAAAAGAGATTGTTTATTTAGAAAAGAATAATAAATTTCTAAAAAAATTAAATTTAAATGAAGGATTGGTCGGTTCATTTCCATCAAATAAATTTAAGAAAATTAAACATTTAAAACCAATGCTGTCTTTATCTAATGCTTTTGACAAAGGCGACATGAATGATTTCTTAAAAAAAATTAATAATTTCTTAAACACTAATTATGAAAATATTGAACTTTCTTCAGAACCTAAAATAGATGGAATCTCAGCAACTCTAATTTATGAACAAGGGATTCTCACCAAAGGTCTTTCAAGAGGCGACGGCATAATCGGAGAAGATATTTTAGAAAATCTTAAGACCATTAAAAATATACCTAAGAAAATAAAAGATAATGACGCGCCTTCTTTATTAGAAATTCGAGGAGAAATATATATAGGAAAAAAAGAATTTAGTAGAATCAAGGGTAATTTTGCTAATCCAAGAAATGCTGCGGGAGGATCACTTAGACAAAAAGATCCCAATGAAACTTCTAAAATACCTTTACAATATTTTGCTTATGGATTTGGAGCTATAGAACCTATGATATTTAATACTCAATCAGAGTTTTTAGAAAAAATTAATAGCTGGGGATTTTTAATAAATCCGTTATGTAAAATAGTTAAAAATTTAGATGAAATCGAAGATCAACACTCGCATATAGACTCAATCAGATCCTCTTTAGATTATGATATTGATGGATTAGTCTACAAAGTTAATGATTTAAGATTACAATTAAGATTAGGTAGCACTTCTAATTCACCACGTTGGGCAATTGCATATAAATTTTCTGCTGAGAAAGCATTCACTAAAATTAGAGATATAGTTATACAAGTTGGAAGAACAGGAGCCATAACACCTGTTGCAAAAGTAGAACCAGTAACAGTTGGAGGCGTTGTTGTTTCAAATGCAACATTACATAATGAAGATGAAATTAAAAGAAAAGATATTAGAATAGGTGATACTGTTCAAATTCAAAGAGCAGGAGATGTCATTCCTCAAGTGATTTCTGTAGATGAATCAAAAAGAGATGAAAATAGTAAAAAATATATTTTTCCTGAAAAATGTTTATGCGGTTCAATCACACAAAAGGAAATTAATAAGTCTACAAAAAAAGCAGATGCTGTCAGAAGATGTTTAAAAGGGTATGAGTGTGATTTTATAGCAAGAGAAAAATTAAAGCATATCGTATCCAAAGATTCTTTTAATATTGATGGTCTAGGCAAAAAAGTAATAGATCAATTTTGGGAGTTAAAA
>Ga0310344_10001082_pt1 | contig 21118 bp, 20 predicted proteins | sample HC15DNA20200_MG_FD_203801 | JGI IMG/M metagenome (GOLD analysis project Ga0310344, IMG submission 203801) | Marine microbial communities from station ALOHA, North Pacific Subtropical Gyre - HC15-DNA-20-200_MG | ecosystem: Environmental > Aquatic > Marine > Oceanic | place: Pacific Ocean: North... | reverse complement strand
GCTGTATTTAGTTTGGCATTCAGCTATAGATTTACAGGTTTCTAAATCTTCATTATACATACCAAAATTAGAATCAACTAACCATAGATCATTGCGACCACCTTTATTTTTTACCTGTTGCATTTTTGAACCAATATAATTTAGTTCACTTTTTATTTTTTCTTGATTATTTCTATAGATTTTTGTGTAATATGACATTCCTTCCACACAAAATGTACATCCAAAAGGACATCCCCTGGTAGTTTGAATTACTGGTTGAAGTTTTCCATCAAAAAACTCATCCATTTTTCCTTCTAAATATGGTGAAGGAATTTCCGTCAAGTCTTTAATTCTTTCAACAGAGGAGGTTATCTGAGCTTCCCCATCAGATCTAATGTAATGAACTGATGGAAGTTCACTTTTTATAGTATTTTTTTTCATATTTGAACGAATTAATTCAGCTATAAGATTTGCAAATGCAACTTCGCCCTCACCTTTAATATGAAAATCAATTTCTGTGTGTTTTCTCAAGAAAGTTTCTTGCTCTGATTCAACTACAGGATAATTTGGTCCACCCATTACTACTATTGTATCAGCGGCATATTCTTTGATTCTTCTGGCAAGTGCTAAAGATAATTCAAAATTCCACATATAATTACTAAAACCAATGACATCAGGAATTTCATTTTCTAATGCCATAGATAGTTTTTCTGGATACTTGAAAATTCTTATCTTATGTTTAAGTTTAAGATGCTTCTCAGTGAATGTGGCAATGCCACCTATTGCAGCAGGCATTGACTCGGATGAAATTTGCTGTTGGGTGTAAGTTGGATCAACTAACCAAATTTTAATTCCCGGATCTTTTACATCTAGGTTAATTTCTGAATGTGTATCATTAGAAGACGCATTATTTTGTGTGCCTATTTGTATTAATGTCATCATCTTAAAAAGTATTAATTTATTTAAAAATGCTTTTACTCATTAATCTAATTGTAGCAATCTTGTATCAATTCTTTTAATGGAAAGTATGCTCATAAATCTCTCTTTACCCAGAATTCTTTCTTTGGATAATATTTTCGATTGGCATAAGTATTCTTTACAACTTTTCGTGATTCAATTTGTTCAAGTACTGTTTCTTCATTATATTCAGCATCAATCATTATAGGTATTCTCCACAATGCTGGTACAGCAATTCGTTTAACTAGTTCAGCTGCACGGGTTCTTGGATGTGGATAACTTTCAATATGTTCTTCATATAGATTGAATTGTGTTTTTGATAAATAGAATTTCATATTACTTGGATTGGAAAATTTAAAATCGTGCAAATTCTTGTTAGTTTTATCATTAATCCATGCCTCAATATTATAATTAAAAACATATTCAGGAATTTCATTTAAGCGATTTTCATCAAAAAGATTCTTTCCTAGACCAAGGCAAAAATTCTGCAATTCGTTAATATCATCTAAAAATAATTTTTGAGCGGGGTATTTCCTTTGGATTATCAATTTTGCTATATCAAATGTAAAACGTATCCATTCTTCTAAATAATTTATTAAAATTAGACCAGTAAAATATTGTAAAATGTTAATTCCTTCTTCTCCTCTAACTAACTTATTAAATTCAGTATCATCAGAATATTTTTTCATTATCTGTTCAGGAGAATCAAAAAATTCATTTTCTGATTCCCTAATGAACTCATCTATAACTTGTTTAACAGTTTCATTTTGTTTAATGTTTTGAAAAATTTCGTATGGCAAATCAAAGCTATCTAGATTAAGTTTTCCTAGATATTTCAGGAGTGGATCAAAAAGAACACCGATTTTTGTCATATATAAAATAAAATCTAACGCTCTCAGTTTTAGATACTCATCAAAAGACATAGTGTTAGAAGCTACTAGTATTTCTTCAGTTTCGACAACATTTTGCCCATTAGAAAGTTTTGCAAAATCTCTAACTAAAACTCGAAATTTTGTCTTGAGTTCAAATTTTTTTCTAGATTCAGGGGAATTAAGCTCCGAACCCATCAACATCATACAATTAAAAACCAATATGTGATCAATATCAGCTCTCATAAGTTGCCTCAATGTGTTTACATGAGAATCATAAGTTTCGCCAGGAAGTCCAAGAATTACTTCCGAATCTGAACCCAAATCTAAATTTTTTATTGTAGGAGCCAATTCTAAAAGATGATCAGTGCTAATGTTACCACGTTTTACATTTTTAAGTACACCACCATCTAAAGATTGTACAGACATACTAAGTCGAAGGGACCCATCTAATTGCTCAATAGCTTCAATAATTTGTTTTTTATTATTTTTGCCAGTAGTTGTTTGAATCTGCTCAGGAAATCCATCAAATCTAGTCTGAATGTTTTTTATTTTTGAACAAATTTCTAAATCTCTTGGATACATTCCAAAATTTAGATCAGAAATAAGAATATTTTTTTGTCCATTTCTAATGTTTTTTGCAGCATATTCAATTTCCTGTGATACTCGCTCTATGGAAAACATATTGACTCTTTGAACCAGTGATGAACCATCATTGCAAAAAGTACAACTAAACGGGCATCCTCTATTTGTTTGAAACATGGGGGTTAACTTTCCATCAAAAAATTCATCCATTAATCCTGTAACGTACGGTGATGGAATATCATCCAAATTTTCTGTTCTAATTACAGGAATATTATATTGAATTTCGTTTTCTAAACTTCGTGTAATTACCCCATCAATAGGTTTTTCACGAATTTTTTGCTTAATATTATCTAACGAATTTAATTCAATTACTCTAGAAATAATATTTGAAAAACCAATTTCTCCCTCAAGTGGAATGTATGCATCAAATTCTTTATATTTTTCTAGAAATTTTTTTTGAGATGGTAAATCAAGAGGAAAATTTGGACCTCCCCAAACAGTTAGAAGATTTGGATTATTTTTAATTGCAATTTTAAAAATGTTATAGCTTAACAAGTGATTCCATGCATAATTACTTAATCCCAATATATCAGGAGGTGATTCTTTTATGGCTTTTTCTAACTTTGGTATATACTTGAATAATTTAATTTCTACATGTTCATTAAATAATTTTTTACAATAAGATGCAACTAGTCCTACGTTTAACGGAAAAACATCTGATGTTATCGAAATAGTGTCATATGTGAGATCTGCAAGATATATTTTGAGTTTCATTGGTTTGTTGTAGTTTATCTACATTGATAAAAATTTTTGTTATATAAAACTAATTTTATCTTCTTTGATTGATTTAAGTAAACCTTCACTGGGACGGAAATGAGAATTAAGTTTTATAATCTCAGGGTTATTATCCAACCAACAGATTATATCTTCTAAAGTAAAATAGGGGTTTTTTGGATAAAGAGCTTCAAATATAGATTTTATAACAATATAATCTTCTTCATAATCCAAACTTAAGCGATAATTAGAAAGATCTTTTTCATAGTCAACACGGTATGATGTATATCTATGTGAATTATTCCAAATGAATGGACTTATGTGTTCACGTTCAGAAGGTTTTTTTGCTTCAAGAAATGCTTCACGTAAAGTTTTTGATGTATAAACATCAGCAGTGCAACCTTCAGGATATGTTTTTGGAATACCATAATTACTAACATAATCATATTTGTTAGTTAGAAAAGTTTTCACAACTTTATCAATTACAAATGGATCAACTAAAATAGAATCAGCACCCATTTTTACTATAATATCTGGTTGTATTTTTTCAACAACAAGATAATACCGTGACAGAAGATCATTTTCAGATCCACGAATACATTCAACATTAATTTGTTTACATATATTTTCGATCGAATCATCTCGTTTATTTGTACTAGTTGCAATAACTATACGATCAAGAGTTTTAGCATTTTTTACACGTTCAATCATTCTTTCTAATGCAGTTTTACCAGAAATATCTAGCAGAACTTTATTTGGAAGTCTTGTTGAACCAGTTCTTGCGGAAATAATTGCTGCAATCATTTGTTTAGATCATTTTAGTAAATATTTTATTAAATATTGTTTTCTACGTTATAATTAATGGTTTTTGCATAAACACAAAATTTTTGTATACTATCAAATTCTACATTCAGTTTAATAATACCATTTTAATTCTTCTTTTTATGTTTGAAGGAAAAAAGATCTTGATCACTGGTGGCACTGGTTCGTTGGGTCAAGCTTTAACTCAACGCCTTCTTGATATGGAAGTTGAAACAATAAGGATCTTCAGTAGAAATGAACATAAGCAAATTGAAATGGAATCAAAATTTCAAGACGAAAGATTACGTTTCTTTATTGGCGATGTTCGTGATCAGCAGCGTTTAGAAATGGCATTAGAGGATATTGATATTGTTTTTCATGCAGCTGCTCTGAAACATGTACCAAAAATAGAATACAATCCGTTTGAAGCTATTAAGACAAACGTCATTGGAACACAGAATGTTATTGATGCATGCTTAAAGAATAATGTAGAAAAAGCTGTGTGTATTGGAACTGATAAAGCTGTTTCTCCACTAAATACATATGGCTCAACAAAATTATTGATGGAAAAATTATTCGTTGCAGCAAATAATTATTTAAATAAAGAAAAACACAAAACGGTTTTCCTGGCAGTAAGATATGGAAATGTTTTGGGTAGTAGTGGTTCTGTAATTCCAAAATTTATTGAGCAAATTAAGGCAAACAAACCAATTACTATTACTGATACGAAAATGACTAGATTTAGCATAACTATGAATGAAGCATTGGATCTTATACTAAATGCGGTAACATTTGCTAGAGGTTCAGAAATTTTTGTTCCAAAATTACGTGCGTACAGTATTATTGATGTGAAAAATACTTTAACAGAATTATTAACAGACACTGGTGAAAAAATTATTGGAATTCGTACAGGCGAAAAGATTCATGAAACATTGATCAATGAAGATGAAATCAAGTATAGTTGGGATTTCAATAATATGTATATGATTGCAAGTCCATTATACACTTTGTTTAATGAGGAAAATGTGAAAGAATCTTATCAAGATATTAAGAAAATAGATGGAATACAGAAATATTCGTCTGACAATGTTGAAAAAATTTCTCCAAAAGATCTTAAAACAATACTAAAAAACTCGGGTTTATTGAACTAAAATTAATTCTAAATTTTACTTAATTCAAAAGTGTATTGAATTAGTTTAAACCCATAATTCTTGAAAAACTGTATAGATTTTTTATTTTTTGGATTAACATTAGCTAGGTATCTTTTTTTCGGGTTTTTTTGAATTAGCTCACATAACGCAGTATTTCCAATTTTCTTATTTTGAAATGATTTTTTTATAAAAATTCCTATTTCGTTTTGTGAGGTAAGGTATATTGAGCCTGCTTTATTTACACCGTATAATATTACATACCATTTTGAGTAAGGTTTTGAAGAAACGAACGATACATGTTGATTGTATGTAGGCATTTTTTTATGAGAAATATTCTGGCGCGAATCACGTTCTATAAGAAGATTATACAAAAATCGATAATCTGACTTAGAAACAGGTTTTAATTTTATTGGTGGTTCATTATCAGCCAATTTAGTTTTTTTGATGTTGGCTAAAGAATAAATCTTGTGAATAAATTATAGTAATAGTGAAAGTTACAATTGTAGCAGAGATTGCATCAAATTGGGAAGGCAGTATCATTAAAGCGAAAAAGCTCATAAAAGAATGTAAAAAAGCTGGTGCAGATGCTGTAAAATTTCAAGTATGGCGAACATCTGATCTGTATAATAAAAAACACCCGAACTGGAAAGAAATAAAAAAATCGGAGCTCACTTTTAAAAAAATAAAAGATCTTAAGGAATTCTCAGATAAAAATAACATTGATTTTTTTTGTAGTTTATTCTATCCGGAAGCTGTTGAATTTCTTAATTCATTAAATGTAAAAATGTATAAAGTTGCATCAAGAACCTGCATATTTAAAGACCCATATTCACATGAAACACTACAAAAAGAAGCTGCGACACGAAAACCAATCATAATTAGTATGGGTATGGGAGGAAATAAAAATAAAATTAAAAAAATATTTTCTAATAATAAAATAGTTTTTTGCTACTGTATATCGGAGTACCCAACAGAATTCAGTAAAATTAAATGGAAAGAAGCAAAAAAATATGATGGATTTTCTGATCATACGATAGGAATTATTGCACCGATTGTTTTTAGTATACTAAAAAAAAGACAGGGAAGAAAAAAAATCATAATTGAAAAACATATCAAATTAAAAAATTCTAAGGGACCTGATGCATCGACATCCATAGATACACAACAATTAAAGATGATGGTTAACAATATTAGAATAATAGAAAAATTAAAAATTTAATATTAAATAAATAATGTTTTGTTAGTAGTATATACCTATTTTACAGTTACACTTTCATAATCATTAATTTTTTTCACAAACTCAAGTGACAGTTTTTCAAATTCTTTTTTATTGTTGGTAAGAAATAGTTTCATATGTTTTTCATCTATTACAACATCAACTAAACGTCCATTAAAATAAAACCAGTCATACATTTTATTGAGCATGTCAAGGAAATCAAAATCAAATGAATGTTTATCGAGCATCTCAACATATTTTTTCACAAAATTTGGTTCTACGGTGGACATAATACACTGATTGATTGTATCGTGAAGTTCATCATACGAATTTAATTTTTTTACAGAAGGGATTGCCGAGTATCCCAAATCAGCAAACATTATAGCGTGTTTTCCAAAGAATCCAGCCTCAAAACAGGATGTTCCTCCCACAGATACAACCAGCTCGCAATTCTTCATAAACAGTTCCGAGCTAGTAGATGGATGAAATAATTTTACATTTGGAATAGAAAATATTTTTTTATAAAATGATGTATCTCTCCAATTACGTTCTGGACCCTGTAAAGGATGTTCTTTTACATATAGCTCAAAACCATCTGGAAGATTTTTTGCAACTTGTTGAATTGTTTTAATTTGATCAGAAAATTTTGGAGCGGCTATTAATAAAGATCTTTCAGGCTCAATGTGTAATGGAAGATATATGAAAGGTTTTGTTTTTGAATCAAAACGTAATAGGTTTTTATCAACAAATTTCTCACGTTGCTTTTTGATAATTAATGACTTAATTTCCTTAAATAAAACTCGAAGTTTGGTTCTTCCATAATAGGTATAATGTGTTCGGATGTTACTATTATCAGATTTAAATAATAATTCAAAGGCTGCTTTTAGAAGAGGAACTTTTGATTGTTGTCTTGCAAAATGCTCTTTATGACGTGATGAAACTTTTGATTGTGCTAAAATTTTTTGTAATTCAGTAGTAGTACATTTTTCTGAATCAATTGCATGTAAGCGGTTCACGCCATCAAGCTTATGACGTTCTTGAGAAATATAGCAGTATGTTGACCAATTAGCATGATTCAACATTAGAATTTTTATTCCATTCCTTTGACATAATTTGTGGAATAGATGATGTGGTTGTAATGATGTTTCACCTGTTATAAAAAAATCAGGTTTTACTTCATCCAATATTTTTTCAAATAGTCTGCATTCCTGTTCAAGAATTGATAGAATTTGATTTTTTGAAAAATTATAATATTCGTTGTAATGATTTAAAATTCGATCGTTTGAGCCCATTTCCCATAAATCAATATCGTATTTTTTTTCAAAATTTTTCAACCAATCTAAATTTGGTTTGAGTTTAGGATTAATATGGTCATGATAAAACCATTTTTTAGAAAAATTTACCAGAGTTTGAGATTGGAAAAAAGATTTTGGTTTGTTAGTTATATCAATAATAGCATACATATCAGAAGTGTATTTTTTTTGAAAAAAATATGACATAAAGAAAATTATTAGATCTGCATCAAGCCAAAAAATTGTTCTGGTCATGAGTGGTGCAATAAATCCAAACTAAAAAATATTTTGAACAAATTCTATTGTAAATAGATTGAATATTTTAGGCATTGAAATGGTTAATCATTTTAATGATATAATTAATGTCGTTTTCAGATAAATTTGGATGAGTTGGCAGAGTGACAATTTTGTTGCTAATTTGTTCAGTGTTTTTGAGATGAATTTTTTTATCAAAAAAAGTCATTTTGTGAATGGGCTTGTAATGCGTCCCAGTTTCAATGCCATGTTCAGTCATAAATTTACGGAATTTATTTCTAGATTTCACACAAATCCAGAAAAAATGATATGAACAACCATCATCAAAAGGCATAATGGAATCTAGTTTAATTTCTTCTGAGTAAATTCTTGCGATTTTTTTTCTAATTTTATTTAATTTATCTAATTTCTTTAATTGAATATTCCCTATTGCTGCAGAAAACTCACTCATATAATAATTCCAACCAATATCTTTCACATCATAATTTGTATCATTTCTATTAGTTATTCCGCACCATCGTCGAGCTTTCAAAATTCTTTTGAAGTTTTTATGGTTTTTATGATTAATTGTTATTAAACCACCAGTTGGCATAGCTAGGTTCTTGACTGGATGAAAACTAAAACACACAAATTGTCCATGCGTACCAATTTTTTTCCCTTCATATTCCGAACCCGCTGCATGTGCAGCATCTTCAATTAATGATATATTATTTTTTTTACAAATTTTTAAAATTGAATTTAAATTGCAAGGTAATCCACCAAAATGCACAGGAATAATTAGCCCAGTTTTATTTGTTATATGAGATTCGATCTCAATAGGATCAATATTATTGGTTTCTATATCTACATCAACGTAAATCGGTTTACCACCATTTTGAATTATTGCATGTGCCGTTGATACAAAAGTTAAAGATGGCAGTATCACTTCCTTATCTTTTAAATCTAATAAAGATAAAGCAAGGTTAAGTGCAGAAGAACCGCTGTTAACTGCAATTGAATCATTTGAATTAATAAAACGAGTAAAATTTTTTTCAAATTGTAAAACCTGACCAGTACCTTGACCAGAAGCCCAAAAATTACTACGAAGTGTTTTTAAAATGGCAGATTCTTCTTCATTTCCAATAATTGGATCAAACAGTTTAATCTTTTTTTTCATTCAGAACACCTTTTTCTAATCTGTTTAAAAATACTTCATCGTCTTTTAACGATTTGTTATATCCCTCTAAAGGATCTGTGTTATTACATAATTCAAGTAAATTAGGTTCTTGTTTAAACAATTCAAAAATTTTTTTAAATAAAATTGGCCGTTCTGAAATTTTATATGTGATATCTTTTAGAATATTCAAATCTTCTTCTCTATCCAAAGTAAGTCGTGAAATAGGGATATTTTGAGAATTTTTTAAATTGAAGTGTTTAAAAATATTCTTGTTTTTTTTCATGAACGGTGTAACATGTTCTCTCTCTGATGGTAACTTTGCTTCTCGCCACGTCTTTTCAAGTGTCTGCCTTGAAAATACTTCAACATCAAATCCTGCTGGAAATGTCCTAATGAGATTATTTGATGCATAATCACAATCTATTTCTTGAAAGTTTGTTATTACCTCATCCACAATGGTAGGATCTATTAATGGCTCATCAGAAGTTATTCTTACAATAATATTTAGCGAAAATTTTTCTGCGCATTTGTAATATCTGTCTAAAACATCAGTTGATTCTCCTCTAAAATACTCTATTTTGTTTTTTTTTGCAAAATCAACTATGACATCATCCTCTTCAAGATTTGTAGTAGCAATGATGGTTTTTCCTAATAGTTTTGAGTGTTTTAGCTGATTAATTACATAATCAAGAACAGTGTATTTTTTGTCCAATAACATCAAAATTTTTCCAGGCAGTCTGGTGGAACCCATCCTAGCCTGAACTATACAACCAATCATTTTACATATAATTTCATATGCTTTGAATATTAGCATCACTATCTAAATTTACTAAAAAACCTTGCTTAGTAATAGAGAGTATAACTATATTATACTAATTTATGCGAATTATTATGATAAAATATTGCCGTAATTGTGTATATCCAGAGACTAAACCTGATCTAACGTTTGATGAAGAAGGAATATGTGATGCGTGTAGATTTGCAAATGTTAAAGATACTACTGATTGGGAATCAAGAAGGGAAGAATTAGTCAAGATTTTTAATAAATTTAAAAATAAAGATGGTTCCAATTATGATTGCGTTATACCAGTTAGTGGAGGAAAAGACTCCACTTATCAAACTTATATGGTAAAAGAAGAGTTTGGATTAAACCCCTTATGTGTAAGTTATCATCTTCCTGAATTTACGGATTTAGGAAGAAAAAATTTAGAAAATCTAAAAAGATTGGGCGTTGATTGTTTGGAATTTACTCCAAACCCAGAGATTTGCCAAAAAATGCAAAAAATTGCTTTGATTGAATTTGGTGATGCACAATGGCCTGAACATTTTGGAATTTTTACTGTCCCAGTACAAGTAGCTGTACGTTATAACATTCCATTAATAGTTTGGGGAGAGAATCCCCAAGCAGAATATGGAGGGCCATTAGAGGATAGTACAAATAGTTATCTTGATAGCAAATGGTGTAAAGAATATGGAACAAGAGTTGGCGGTCAATCTAATTCTTATTTTGGTCCAGAAGTAATGTTACAATATGGTATTGATCGAAAATTTCTTAATCCGTATATTTATCCACCCGATGATGAAATAAAACGAGTTGGTGTGACTGGAATCTTTCTTGGGTCTTTTCTCAAATGGAATATTAAAAATCAATTAGAAAAAGTGCGTGAATTAGGTTTTACATTACACGAGGGACCATCAGAAGGAACTTTTACTAATTATGAGAATCTTGATAATAAAATTCAAGGAATACATGATTACTTTAAGTGGCTGAAATTTGGTTATGGTAGATCTACAGATAACGCATCTATTCAAATTAGATTAAATTGGATCAATAGAGAAGAGGCTATGAAATTAGTTAGAGAATATGAAGGTAAATTGCCAGAAAAATATCTTAACGAATTTTTGGAGCAATGGAATATGAGCAGGGATGAATTCTTTAAGATCGCTGATAAATTTACGAATAAAGAACTATTCAAAAAAGACAGTAATGGAAATCTATTACGAGATGAATTGGGAAACCTCGAAAAAACTAATTATGATAATTTTTAAATGATTATTATGCAACAAAATATTACAGAACTTCAGAAAAAGCAATTTTTTGACGATGGATATATAATTCTAAAAGACTTTTTTTCACATGAGGATCTTCAAAAAATAGAAACTGCGTTTATTCGTATGTATGCAATTCAGGCATCAAAAATTTTAGAATATAGAAAAAAACTGCATAAAGGAATGAATTTTTTAGAATATTCAACTGCAGACGATTTAATCAAAATCCTTGAATTATTAGAGGAAAAAGACAAGGAAGCACTATATCAGGTACAAAAGATCCTTTCACAATCATATTTTGTCAAGGAATTCTCTTTGAATCAAAATTTGATCAACATTGCTTCACAATTATTGAATTGCCCAAAGGAAATTGTTTTGTTTGATGATTTAGGGCTGCTAATTAATAGACCTAACACCAAACGTCTATTATACAAATGGCATACGGAAGTCAGTTTTTATCCAAAACGACAGAATTTCTTGAATGTATACTTGCCTATGTTCTTTGATAAAAATTTGGAAAATGGCCATATGATTATGGGAAAGGGGTCTCACAAATTAACTGATGTACCATTTATTGAATACCAAGGATATGATGTAGATTCTATTGGTAAAAAAAATTATTTCGTACAATATGAAGTGCCTTCTTCTATTGCAGAAAAATTTGAGAAAATTCCTGCAATAACGAAAAGAGGAGATTTGGTCTTATTTGAAAGAAATCTGATACATACATCAACACCAAATACTACAAACCAATACTCTTTTGCAAGTGTTTGTAGAATCTGGGAGCCTACACAGGATCTAACTTTATCAGGTGAATTTAGAGTTAAACCATATAATAATGATTTTGGAAGACCTGGAATAGATAAAATTCCAAAGAGCTAACTTTCAAATTGTAAATTAGAATATATTTAGAGAAAAATTATTCTTTTGTTATAAACGACCAGGTTTTATTGCATGCACTTCCAAGGTTTGTAATATAATTTGTAATAAATTTTTGATAATTTTGGATAGATTTTTTTCTAAATTTATCATCATTAAATAATTTTTTTAAAGTATTTTCAAGTTCTTCTATCAATGTTATTTCAACAGATTCAGAAGTTAAGACTTCAGGTCTTCCTAATAATGAATCGTAATTGATAGTTTCAACAAAAATTACAGGTTTATGATGTAGCTGGGCCTCAATAATTGAAGTTGTTAATTCAAGAACTATTAAAGCACTGCAAGATGGTATTAAGGTTCCAATATTACCACTGGTTATAACAGTTATTTGAGAATCAATTTTATTAACAATATCTTTAACGTTTAATGCATCTGGCGATGGATGTAATTTGATGATAAGTTTTTTCCCTGTCTGATTAACAATTTCACAGATTTTTGTTATTGTATCAACATATTCCTCTATATTTTTTGTAGATAATCCATGAATGAATTCTGGTTCTGGACCTGTTATAGCAAATAAAATATAATCATTGTTGCTAGAATTTTTAAATTGCAAATTATCAAAACGAACACAACCTAATGCTTCAATTTTTTCTTCGGGAATTTCACCATAAGTAACTGCATTTTGTTTTGTAGATTCTCCCCAAACAAGGAATTTATCAGAATTGGAAGGAAAAACTCCTTGTGAATCGGTCACTAACCCCTTCTGTGCAGTTTCATAATAACATCCATGTTGGAGAAGAAATATTGGAATGCTAGATTTCCTTGCAAAATGTCCTATAATTTGCTCAGTAAACCCAATTTCAGAAAGTAATAAGATTTTATTAAATTCATATTCTTGAAACATGTTTTTTACTAACTCAATTTCATATAGTAAATTATCCAATCTATTTTCAAGTAATTCTAGAAAATATGGTTTTATTACAGCCCAGATTGAAATTTTATTAATTGAAAAAAATGAATTCAAAAATACTTCCTCTGACCATAATGATTTAATATTGTTTTTAATTTCTAATTTTTGATTTGTATCACTAAAAAAATTTTTGTTTTTTAATGAAAAATGTGTAATAATTTTAGAATTAGTTTTTTTGAAGAGTGAAAAAGTCTTTAGATTAAAAACTGGTGGTCTTCTTCTTCCAAAAAATATTTTTTCTGTATGTGCTTTTTTTGATTCCAAAATAAAATCACTAAATTTTATGGGATCAAATTCAACAAATAATGTTGAATGTTGTTTGTTGGTGGTTTTTTTATTTACATTAAAATTTACATGTAAAAATAGATCTAAAACCCGTTTAATTTTTTGGTAAAATGAATGCGGAATAACAATGATAGAGTGTTTATGACCAATTTTTATATTTAGTCTGACTTTATCATGGGCAAACTTTAATGGTATTTCATCAGCTGAATTAATTTTATTGGTTTGCTTTGTTAGAATAGAAATAAGTTTGTACAATTCATACGAAGAGGTAAAAAAATGATCGGGATAAGTGTTATAGATATTTAAAATTTCATGGAATTTTTTAAAGATCGGTATGAGAAATGAATGAGTTTCATCGTGTACTAATTTACCTAGATTAATTCCTTCATAAGTGAGATATTTTTTAGCTAATGTCTCATTATACCATTTGACTTTTTCATAAACTTGCTTTTGTATATAATCAAAATTATTTCCTTTAAGAAAATTTTCTGATATTTCATGTGTAATTCTTTCTTTTTTTAAAATATTGTGCGATTCGTAGTCAAATGAAATAATTTTAACGTTAGGATTTTTAATTAGAAATTCTTTAACTGTCTCAATTTTTATTGAAACATCTACACAAATTACTTGTTTGGTTTTTTCCATTTTTTCCAATCATAGTCATCAAATGTTGTATTTTCCATTTCATTATCATTTGGTTTCCATGCTAAATCCGCTAATGCAAGAATTTTTGATGTATCATTTGATATATTCACATGTGCTGAAGCAACATTTTTTGGAACATGAACTAGAACTGGATTTGTTTCACTTGATTCAATTTCGATATAATCATTTTTTTCATTCTTAACTACAAAAATCACTTTTCCATGTATACATGCAAAATAACTATTTCTTTTTGTATGTATATGCGGTCCTTTAATTTCACCAGATTCTACAGAACTGACATAAACCATTTTTGGTTCATTTTTTAAAATTTTATCCCAGTCCCTCCAAATTACAGTTAGTGAACCATTAACATGACCATCATCTGTATCCTTAGTGGGATGCTTTTCAAGTGTAGTTATAATATCATGCTGATTCAATAATCTAAATCAGTTATTTTAACTCAATAAAAGTTTGGATTTAAAGATCAGCAAGGATACAGATGATTACATCTAAATATTTTATTAGGCTAATAGAGTGGTCATAGTATGAAAATACTTGTTACTGGAGGACTAGGATTTATTGGTAGTAATTTTATTTTAAAATTATTAAAAGAATCTAATGAGTTTGAAGTAATTAATGTGGATGCAGAATTATATGGTGCAGACAGAAGAAATCTATCTGAAATTCAGAATCATGAAAAATATCAATTTGTAAAAGGAAATATAACAAATAAGCGATTTATGGAAGAAATTATTGATAAATGTGATTTGGTTGTAAATTTTGCAGCAGAATCTTTTGTTGATCGTAGTATTAGCGATGCAAATCCATTCTTAGTATCTAATATTAGAGGTGCATTTACTATTCTAGATATAATAACTAAGCAAAAAAAACGAATGATACAAATTTCTACTGATGAAGTATTCGGAAGTTTGTCATCTAATACAGCAACTGAAGAATCAAAGCTAAATCCATCTAGTCCCTATGCTGCAACTAAAGCAGCAGCTGAACTTCTAATATCTTCGTATTGTATTACATATGGTTCTGATGTAATAATTACCAGATGTACTAATAATTATGGTCCAAGGCAATTTCCAGAAAAATTGATTCCAAAAACAATTATTTTAGCAAATCAAAATCAAAAAATTCCAATTTATGGAAAAGGTCAAAACATTAGAGATTGGATTCACGTAGATGATCACTGTAATGGAATCATGTCGTTACTTTTAGATGGTAAATCTGGTCAATCATATAATATTTCTGCAAATAATGAGATAGATAATCTTACAATTGTAAAAAAGATATTAGATATTATGGGAAAATCTGAAGATTTGATTGAATATGTAGAAGATAGACCTGGCCATGATTTTAGATATAGTATGAATTCAAGCAAAATTTACAAAGAAATGAGTTGGAAACCAAAAATTGGTTTTGAAGAAGGTATTAAAAAAACTGTTGAATGGTATCTAAACCATGAAGAAATCTGGAAAGAATTATCGCCGAAAATATTAGATGCGACGCCTTGGAAAAATTAGATTTAATTTTATGTGATGTATGTAATTAAAATGAAAGGTATTATTCTTCACGGTGGACATGGAACTAGATTAAGACCATTAACCCATACTGGTCCAAAACAACTTTTACCAATAGCGAACAAACCAATGTCACAATATTGTATAGAATCAATTAAGGGGGCCGGTATTACAGAAATTGCTATTATAATAGGTGGCTTGGGTGCGAACAAAGTCAGGGATTATTATGGAAATGGAGAAAATTTTGGTGTAAATCTTACATATATCGAACAAGATGAACCAAGAGGAATTGCACATGCGATTAGACTGTGCAAGGAATTTATCAACAATGAAAAATTTCTTGTTTTTCTAGGTGATAATATTATACAAAGACCCATTGCTGATTTTATAGATAATTTTACTAAATCAGGTTATGATGCCACAGTTTTGCTATGTGAAGTAGACAATCCAAGCAGATTTGGAATTGCAGATATTGAAAATAAAAAAATTGCAAAAATCACAGAAAAGCCAAAAAAACCGACATCAAATCTAGCAGTAACTGGCATATACCTGTTAACTCCATTAATTTTTAAAATCATAGATAATTTGAAACCATCTTGGCGAAATGAACTAGAGATAACAGATGCATTAGATAATTTACTAAAACAAAATGACAATATCGGCTACGAAATAATAACGGATTACTGGAAAGATACTGGTACTCCAGAGGATATTTTAAATGCAAATAGACAAGTGTTAGAACATATCTGCACAAGCCCAAGCACAGTTATTATTGATGAATCAAGTAAAGATTGGATTGGTTTGAAAGGTCATTGCATAATTGGGAAAAATTGTAAAATTGACAAATCTGCTACGATTGGTCCTCATGTAAGCATAGGGGATGATACAATAATATCATCTAATGTTGTTATAGAAAATTCCATAATAATGTCCGGTTGTAAAATAGACGGAGGTTTAAACATCAAAGACAGCATCATTTCAGCAAACTGCCACCTACATGGTAATAATAAAGATAAAACTAAGAAAATTTTCTTGCTTGGAGAAGGGACAAAAATATCACTTTAGTGTTACAAATTCATTCGTAATATTAAATACAGAATAATTTTCAGTTTATTCAATAATTATGGAAAATAATTCTCAGCCTCTTGTTAGTATCATAATTCTAAATTATAATGCTGGTCAATTGTTACTAGATTGTGTAAATTCTATTAAAAAATCAAATTATAGTAATTTCGAAATCATAATAGTAGATAATATATCGAATGATCAAAGTCATAGAAAATGTAAATCAAAATTTCCAGAAGTTAAATTAATTGAAAATAAAGAAAATCTGGGATACTGTGAGGGAAATAATGTAGGAATAAGGAATGCCGCTGGAAAATTTATAGTTATAATGAATCCAGATACTGAAGTATCACCATCATGGTTGCACGAACTCATAATTGCATATGAAAAACAAGGTGAAGGAATTTTTCAACCAAAAATTCTCTCATTAAATGATAAAAACATACTACAAAGTACAGGAAATATGATTCACATATTTGGTTTTGGGTTTTCACGAGACTTGGGAATTATTGATTCCAATGAGCATGATTCTATTGAACAAATTGGATACGCTGCAGGAACTTGTTTTTTTACATCTGCTGAAGTTTTTAAGAAAGTTGGATTATTCGATCCATTTATTTTCTTATATCATGATGATTTAGATTTCTGTTGGAGAGCAGCGCAAATGGGTATAAAATCCTATTATGTTCCAGAAGCAAAAATTTTTCATGTTAAAAGTTATAATCTTAAGTGGAGTTCAAAGAAATTTTATTGGTTAGAACGAAATAGAAAATATTGTATTTTAACGCATTATTCGAAAACTACATATTCAAAAATGAGATCACAATTATTCCTTTCCGAAATTATAATTTGGCTCACATATTTCGCTAAAGGTTTTTTGCTTGCAAAAATTAAGGCTGATTTAGATATTTCACAAAATAAGAATAAAATAAAGAAAAGATATGTAGAATTGGAGAATAAGAAACTAATTGAAGATACTAAATTGATAAAAACTTTTCCTGATTCAGTTTTTATTTCCGAATATATTTCACGTAATTGGTCGAGTGTAATTTTTAATAAACTAATTTCAAAGTTAAGTATTGGGGCGAAAGGAAATATCTTAAAATCATGATAATTTTTTCGAAATTACTACGCCTATAGCAACTCCCGCATCATGAGTCAATGATGCTAGAAATTTGTATTTGTTTTTATGATTGCCGAAAATTACTACTTGTGGTTTTGAATCTGAATAGGTGATTTCTATATCAGAAAATGAGATATCTTCATTTATTGATTTTTTTACTGATTCTTTCAAAGCGAATTTTCCGGCAAAATGTTCATACGGATTTTTAAATTTAAGACAATAATCAATTTCATTTTGTTTAAAAAGTTTTTTATAGAAACTAGGCCTTGCATTATATTTTATTTTTTTAAATCTACATATTTCTACTATATCGATACCAATACCATCAGTCATTTCAATACCATTTGATCATCAATCCCGAACAATAACTTTTGCAATTCCATCTACAAGACAGTTCTCATTTTGATTAGAAATTACAGTTTTCAAAGTAAGCATTTTTGTTGAATTATGTTTTTCTGTCACTGTACCTGTAATTATGATATCATCTCCTATGAAACATGGCGCTCTAAAATTCAGAGATTGTGAAAAATATAAAGAAAATTTACCTGGTATGTACATTCCAATCAATCTTGAAAAAAATGATGCCAATAACATTCCATGACACACGCGTCCTTTGAATTGAGTTGTTTTAACGTATTGTTCATCCATATGAAGAGGATTAAAATCACCAGAAATATTTGCAAAATTATCTAACATTTCTTCATCAATTTTTACAGAAAAATTCTTAGTATATCCTATAGGAATTTCATCGAAAGTGTGAATTTCAAAATCAGTCATTTAATTCAATTCCATGTTTTTTTAAATATTTTTTTATATCTGCAACATTTTTAGTTTCAACAACTTCATCAATGGAAAATTCTGTTTTAAATTCAGTTTCTAATTCATCTAATAGAACATAAGAATTAAACGAATCCCAACTCTCAATTGTTTCTGGGCTAGATTCGTCATTGATTTCAGATATTGGTAAATCCATTACCTTTGAAATTATACTGTAAACTCGTTTAGACATTATTCATCTATTACTTCAATAAAATCTGGTGATTTGAATTTGTTGTTTACATCAATAATCCAGCCATCTTCATTTTTTTGAAATCCACAATCTGGAAGGAAATCTTCAATTGGTTTATTTTTTTTAGTTGGAAGATAATTTGCTTTAATTGTAGTAACACCATTGTCTTTTGCTTTGGAAATTATGTGCTGCATGATGCATTTTTCTATCTGACGCCCCATAATCCTACAGCTTAATAGAAAAGTATCAAGATGCCACTCCTTTGGATTTCTCTTATTCAGAATGAAGACGCTAGTTATCCCATTATCTCCAAATTTATCCTCAACTTGTGCATACCCTATCTCAATATTTTTATCCTCTACGAAATTTTTTATGTCCTCTTCCTGATACCTTTTTGTCGTAAGATTGAATTGATTTGTTTTCAATGTTAGTTGTGAAATTCTAGGGATTGAGAATTTATCTGCATCTTTGATTATTACCTTTAATTTGAGATTCTTGAGAAATTCATCCAAATTAGTTACACTTCGTTCAAATTCTTGTCGATTTTTTTGTTGTGCATACATCTGGCCACGTTTTGCATCTTCATCAGTAATTTTTAGCGAATTGAATTCTTTCATATTTTTGATAATTGTTGTATACTGAGATGGATCATTAGAAAGCTCTACTGTAAAAACATCCGGTAGACTAGATCTCATAAAATCTCTATTAACAGGATCATCATCAAAATACACCAAGTAATCTAATCCAAAATTCAGCTCTTTTGCTATATCGATCATATTTGATACCTTGTCATTCCAATTAATTTTCATACAGGCAAAATGTTCTTTTCGAAGTACCATATCAGGATGATTTGTTATAACATCTAATGCGTCATCAGGATTATTTTTACTATTTATTGCAAGTAGAATTCCTCTTTGGTTTAAAGAAAGCAAGTGTTTTTGAAATTCTATAAATGAATTACCTTGTGGGTCAGCGCCAAGTTTGATTCCATCGTAACCATCTTCTCCAACAATTCCTCCCCATAACGTATTATCAAGATCAAGAACTATGCATCTTTTAGTTAATCCCAACACGGCAAAAACATAACCAGTAAATTCATCAGCTAAATTTGAAATATAATCCAAAGAAATTTTTATGTCACCAAATAAGAATTGCTTAGTATCAAAGATATTTTTCTCACCATATTGGTTAACAAATGAATTAAAATCAAATATGTAAACAGAATCATTTTTCAAAAACTCGTTTGTTAGATTTTCATTCAATTTTTTGATCGAATTATGGAAGCCATCCACAACTTTTGTTTCAAATATTCCATAGGGAGAATAAGAAGGAATATTAAAATTTGTCACTATCAGTTTTGATTGAGTTTGATTAGTAAAAGAATGTATAAGATTTTTTAAATCTTCAAATTTCTCATCAAATATTTTCTTTCTTTCTGATGATGAAACTGAATATGGTTGATAAAACAACTTACCCAATATGCTACGTGTATCAAGTATCAGGAAAGTGATATCTGGTGAAAATTTGTATAATTTACTACTTGAATCAAGAATTTCCTGGTTAAATTGATTATATCCTCCTACATAGGTTGTACAGTCTACTTTTTTTTCATATAATTTAACACGTAAAGATTCTTCTAAACCATTAATAGTGAAACTACTAAGTACAGCTACTCTAATTTTATTATTAAAATTATTACTACCTAATTTTTTAGCTTTGTTTAAAAAATAAGATAATTTTTCATTATTAGACATATGTTGTCTAAAATAATGATTAGTTTTAACCTTAAAGTAGTTTTTATCAGTTAAGTTTAGATTCTAAAGTGACACCGCTTTATTGTCGCATAATGGACAATCCTATGGAAATCAACGAGAGAGAAATCATGGAATATTATGGTCTTAATGGTTTCATGGGAAAGACTAGAATGAAGATGAAATTTCTGCGTTCCTGGATGTTACATACAATGGCTTATTTTTCCCCACATTCAGGACTTATAGCAAGCATACAAAGATCACGTGGAGTAAAAATTGGGAATAATTGTCATTTTTCTCCATACGTGTTATTAGATTTAGTTTATCCACATTTAGTAAACATTGGAAATAATGTCACGTTTGGATCCAATGTTATGATTTTCGCACATAATAATCCTGCCGCAAATCTATTTTTAAAGAATGGTGAATTTCCTAGAAAAGTTGAACAAGTAAATATAAAATCTGGTGCGGTTTTATTTCCTGGATCTATAATCACTGCTGGTGTAACTATTGGAGAAAACTCCGTAATTTCTGTAGGTAGTGTAGTAACACATGATATTCCCGATTATTGTGTAGTTGTTGGAAATCCGGGAAGAGTAATAAAAAGAATTAATCATTGAGAAAAAATTGAATATATTAGGAATAGATTTTGAGGATTGGTATCATCCAGAACTGATTAAACGAACTATAAAAAATGAAAAACATAATCCTTCTGTTATAAATGGCATTGACAAAATATTGGATTTGTTAAGAAAACACGAAACATTTGCAACAT
>Ga0310344_10001081_pt1 | contig 21125 bp, 21 predicted proteins | sample HC15DNA20200_MG_FD_203801 | JGI IMG/M metagenome (GOLD analysis project Ga0310344, IMG submission 203801) | Marine microbial communities from station ALOHA, North Pacific Subtropical Gyre - HC15-DNA-20-200_MG | ecosystem: Environmental > Aquatic > Marine > Oceanic | place: Pacific Ocean: North... | reverse complement strand
AGAAAACTTTCCTAAGAACGAACCTGTACCTGATGGAGTAATGTATAGAGGTATCAATGAAGAACAATGGAAAACAATTAAAAAAATTGGGGATCCACTTGATTGTCAACAAAGACTTTATAATTTTCAACAAATTAAAGATTATAAAGTTATTGGTCCTGAAGATTGCAAAGAAAATAAGAATTGTATTCAAGATGCTCTGTCTAAAAGTACGCCCTTTGTAAAATTAAAAGCAGGAATTTATAATATTGAAACTCCTATATTTTTAAAAACTAAAGTTTTAATAGGCGATTCAAATGGAAAAACTTTAATTGATGCAAAGTTAATAACTTCAAAGGAATCAATAATTTTAAAGGGAGGAATAATTTCTAACATACAATTAGAAAATGCATTTGATAATGGAATATATGTTGCAAATGATTCAAGTGGTTCACTATTGTACAGAGTTAAAGTAGGAAATTCTGGTGTAAATAATGAAAATAGTCGTTCCGGCAAGGGAGTAGATATATGGGGAAACAATAATCATAGTCACTGTTTAATAAGTGTTGAAGCATATAATGGTTACAACCACACCAGTTCTAATCTAAGAAAAAAAAAAAGAGAGAAAGGTGGAAATGGAGATGGTATCAGAATTGCAGATGGTTCAACAAATATAACTTTAATTGATGTGCATTCTCATCACAATAGTGATGATGGATATGATTTTTGGGGAGCAGGTAATAAAACGATTTGGGACATTTTAGGTAAATCAAAAAAAGATCCTATTATAAGAGTATTTTATAGCAGCGCTTTATTTAATGGTAAACATCCATTTAAAAATAATGGAGATGGTCAAGGTTTTAAACTAGGAGGAAATTATGATTTAAAAGCAAGAGATTATGGTGCAAGATTAATTTATGGTTCTGCATCGTGCTTTAATAAACATCGAGGTTTTGACAAAAATGTTAGTAGAGCAAAGATGATATTACTGGGTAATGACTCAAAAAAAAATAAACAAAGTTACCAAAATGTAAGAAATAAAAAAGTAAAGGATGATAAAAACTTGCTTAAGTGTTCAATGTTTAAAAAATAAAAAACCCCCAGAAATTTCTTTCTGAGGGTTCAAATTTTTCTAGGTAACTAGACTGTTTGGAAGGGGATTACATTCCCATTCCACCCATTCCTCCCATACCACCCATTCCACCACCTGGAGGCATAGCAGGACCAGAATCTTTTTCTTCTGGTTTATCAGCAACCATTGCTTCTGTTGTAATTAGTAATCCTGCAATTGAAGCAGCATCTTGTAATGCTGTTCTTACAACTTTAGTTGGATCTATAATTCCTTTTGAAAACATATCACAGTACTCTTCATTCTGAGCATCATAACCTTGACTTGGTTTTTTGCCTTCTAAAAGCTTACCTACAATTACTGATCCATCTACACCAGCATTTGTTGTTATTTGTCTTATTGGAGCCTCCAAAGCTTTTCTGACAATATCTATACCAGCCTTTTGATCAGCTCCTTTTGATTTTAATTTGTCCAATTCTTGAGCTGCATAAAGAAGAGCACATCCACCACCAACTACCACACCTTCTTCCACAGCTGCTCTTGTTGCATTAAGCGCGTCTTCCACTCTATCTTTTCTTTCTTTAACCTCTACTTCTGTAGCGCCGCCAACTTTGATTACTGCAACTCCGCCAGCTAGTTTGGCTAATCTTTCCTGAAGTTTTTCTTTATCATAATCAGAAGTTGTTTCTTCTATCTGTTTTCTGATTTGATTACATCTTGCTTCTATATCAGCTTTTTTTCCTGATCCTGCAACAATTGTACTATTATCTTTGTCTATTTTAACTTTTTTGCAAGAACCTAGATCATTTATTTTAACATTTTCTAATTTAATACCTAAATCTTCGGAGATAACTTGGCCACCAGTTAATATAGCAATATCTTCTAACATAGATTTTCTTCTGTCACCAAAACCAGGTGCTTTTACAGCAACAACTTTTAAACCTCCTCTTAATTTGTTCACAACTAAAGTGGCTAAAGCTTCGCCCTCAACGTCTTCTGAAATTATCATTAATGGTCTTCCAGCCTGAACAACCGATTCTAATAAAGGTACCATTGTTTGTAAGTTAGCTAATTTTTTTTCATGTAATAAAATTAAAGGGTTTTCTAATTCAGTTGTCATTTTATCTGCATTTGTAATGAAATATGGAGAAAGATATCCTCTATCAAATTGCATACCTTCCACTACATCTAATTCAGTTTCAAGACCTTTTGCTTCTTCAACAGTAATTACTCCTTCATTACCAACTTTTTGCATTGCTTTAGAAATCATATCTCCTATTTCTTTTTCTCCATTTGCAGAAATTGTTCCCACTTGGGCAACTTCATCGTTAGTTTTTACTTTTTTTGAAGATGATTTCAATTTTTCAATCACATGTGCTACTGCAGTGTCCAGACCTCTTTTTACGTCCATTGGGTTCATTCCAGCGGTAACATATTTAATTCCTTCTCTTACTATTGCTTGAGCTAAAATAGTAGCTGTAGTAGTTCCATCCCCAGCCTCATCATTTGTTTTACTTGCTACTTCTTTAACCATTTGAGCTCCCATATTTTCAAATTTATCTTGGAGTTCAATTTCTTTAGCAACTGTTACACCATCTTTAGTCGTTCGTGGTGCGCCATACGATTTGTCTAAAACTACATTTCTTCCTTTAGGCCCAAGGGTTACTTTAACCGCATTAGCTAAAGTATCCACTCCCTTTAGCATTTTTGTTCTTGCTTCTGTGTCAAATTTAACAATTTTTGCCATTTTATTTTTTTCCTTTCGAAATTCCCATAATGTCCGATTCTTTCATTATGCTATATTCTTTTCCATCTATTTTTACTTCAGTTCCAGACCATTTGCCAAAAAGAACCAAGTCTCCAACTTTTACATCCATAGGTGTAATTTTTCCATCCTCAGTCCTACTGCCAGAACCAACGGCCACAACTTTTCCTTCTTGAGGTTTTTCCTTTGCTGTGTCTGGAATAATTATTCCTCCAGCCGTTTTTTCTTCACTATCTAAGACTTCAATTAGAACACGATCGTGTAAGGGTCTAAATTTCATTTAAATTTTCTCCTAATTTTTATATGCTGATATATAATATTGGATATAAAAATTTCAATACCCATTTAAAAAACACATGATTTATAGCATAAATTCGCCAAAATGGTGTATTTTTTATCATTCTTAAGCTAATCATTAACTCTGATGAAAACTAAATTAATCAAAGGACTAAGCGAAGTACAAAGCAAATATGATACTTTTTTTATAGATTTGTGGGGTGTCATTCATAATGGCTTAGAATTATACCCCGAAGCTATTGAGGTGTTGGAAAACATAAACAAATTAAAAAAAAGGTTTGTTCTTATTTCTAATGCACCAAGACCTGCAAAAGATGTAAAAAATTTTTTATCAAAGTTAAATATGAAAGAAATATTAACAAAAAATATTTTTACATCAGGCGAAGCTGCATTGAAAAGTTTAAGGGAAAAAGTTTATGGAAATAATTTTTTTCATCTTGGGCCAGAAAGAGATTCTAATTTATTTTATGGATTTGAAAAAAATAAAAAAAACTTAAAAGATTCAGATTTTATATTATGTACAGGATTTTTGGATTCAAAAGAAGATTCATTAAGTTTTTATAAAGAGTTGTTACGAGATTATATTCATCTCAAAATGGTTTGTACAAATCCTGATTTAATAGTCCATAGGGGTTTAAATAAAGAATATTGCGCTGGAACATTAGCTGAAATTTTTAAGGAATTGGGTGGAAAGGTTGTGTATTTTGGAAAACCATATCCAGATATATATAAATTTTGCATTCAAAATGATGAAAGCATTCTTGCTATTGGAGATAATATCCGTACTGATATTAAAGGAGCAAATAATATGAACTTTGATTCTTTATTCATAACAAATGGAATTCATAAATCTGAGTTTGCAAATTTATCATTAGAAAATTACGATAAAATTATGGACAAATATAAAACCAGAACTAATTATTATCAAACAAAATTATCGTGGTAATTTATGAAAATTTTCAAAAATATTAATATTCCAAATAATTACAAAAATTCTGCAATTGCAATTGGAAATTTTGATGGCGTGCACAAAGGACATCAGAAAGTTTTTTATGAAACTAAAAAATTTGCAAAAAAAAATAAATTAAAATTTGGCGTCCTAACCTTTGTTCCTTTACCAGTAATGTTTTTTAATAAAAATATTAAAAATTATAGACTTGCATCTGAAGATGAAAAATTAAAACTTTTTAAAAAAAATAAAGTAGATTTTACTATAAATGTTAATTTCAATAGAAAATTTTCAAACATAAGCGCTGAAGATTTTATTTCAAAAATTATTTATAAAAATATGAAACCGAGATTGCTTGCTGTTAGTAAAAATTTTAAGTTCGGTAAAGGCAGAAAGGGAGATATTCGTTTACTAAAAAGACTAAGCAATTATTATAACTATAAACTTTTAAGAGTAAAAGCACTCAACCATACAAAAAGGATGATTTCATCTTCAAAAATTAGAAATCATTTAAAACATGGAAATATTAATTTAGCTAATAAATTACTCTCAAGAACCTGGTTCATCGAAGGAAAAGTTATTGAGGGTAAAAAATTAGGCAGAAAATTAGGATATCGCACATGCAATATTCATGTTAAAAATTATATATTACCAAAAGAAGGAATTTACGCAGTCAAAGTTTCAATTGGTAATAAAAAAAAGATGTATGCCGCAGTAGCTTATTTTGGATCAAGGCCTACATTTAAAGGAAAAAAAATTTATTTAGAAATAAATATTTTTGGCATTAATAAGAATTTATATAAAAAAAAAATGAAAGTTTATTTTTTGAAATTTTTAAGAGGTGACAAAAAATTTAAAAGTTCAAAAGAATTAATTAATCAAATGAATAAAGATGTAATTTCTGCAAAGAAAAGTTTAAAAACAAAATTAATATTATGAGCAAGGAAGATATAAATTTACCAAAAACATCATTTTCAATGAAGGCTAATCTGCCCAAAAAAGAGCCTGAAATTTTGAAAATTTGGAAAAATTTAGATTTGTATAAACAACTCAGGAAAAACGGAGAAGGAAAAAAGAAATTTGTTTTGCACGACGGACCACCTTATGCAAATGGCCATATACATATGGGTACAGCGCTCAATAAGATTCTTAAAGATATAATAACAAGATTTCATCAAATGGACGGCAAAGATTCTGTTTATGTGCCAGGATGGGATTGTCATGGTTTACCCATAGAGTGGAAAATTGAAGAGCAGTACAAAAAAAACAAAAAAAATAAAGATGAAGTACCTGTTAAGGATTTTAGATTAGAATGCAGAGAGTTTGCTCAAAAATGGATTAATATTCACATAGAAGAATTTAAGCGATTAGGGGTTGAGGGAGATTGGGAAAATTATTATTCCACCATGAGTTTTGATGCTGAAGCGCAAATAGTTAGAGAGTTGGGTAAATTTTTATTAGATAATAGTTTATATCAAGGTTATAAGCCTGTGCTTTGGTCTACAGTTGAAAAAACTGCACTCGCCGATGCGGAGGTTGAATATAAAGATCATACTTCTAATACAGTGTATGTAGGTTTTAAAGTTAAAACATCAAAAACTGAATTATTAAAAAACGCTGAAATTATTATATGGACAACCACACCCTGGACTATACCAGCAAATAAAGCTTTAGCTTATAATACAGATCTAGACTATTCAATTATTGAAATTAACTCAGAAGAAAAAAATTTTAGTAATAAGAAAATTGTGGTAGCCACAAAACTTCTTGATCAGGTTTTAAAGGATTGTGGAATAGAAACTTATCAATTGGTTAAAAAAATTAAAGGAAAAGATTTTAGGGATATAATTTGTTCTCATCCTTTTGAAAACTTGGGTTATGATTTTGATATTCCTATGCTAGAAGCAAATTTTGTAACACTCGAGCAGGGAACTGGTATTGTTCATTGCGCTCCAAGCCATGGGCCAGATGATTTTAATTTATGTTTAAAACATGGAATTAAATCTTTAGATACAATAGATGATCACGGCAGATACACAAAGCATATAAAAAAATTTGAAGGGATTCATATTTTTAAAGCAGATCAAATTGTAATTGAAAAGCTTAAAGAATGTAAAAAACTATTGGCAAATGGAAAACTTACTCATAGCTATCCTCATTCTTGGAGATCTAAAGCACCTTTAGTTCATAGAGCTACATCTCAATGGTTTATTTCTATGGAAAAAAAAGATTTAAGAAAAAAAGCACTTAAAGCAATCGATGAAACTAATTTTTATCCCGCGCGAGGTAGAGACAGAATCAGATCTATGATCGAAACAAGACCAGACTGGTGTGTATCCAGACAAAGAATTTGGGGAGTTCCACTGCCTCTGTTTGTTTCAAAAAAAACAAAAGAACCTTTAAAAGATCCAGACGTAATAGAAAATATTGCAAAAATTTTTGAAAAAGAAGGAGCAGATTGTTGGTTTACAGATGATCCTCAAAAATTTTTAGGCAAAAAATACAAAAAAGAAGATTATACCAAATCAAATGACATAGTTGAAGTTTGGTTTGATAGTGGGGCCACACATAGTTATGTTTTGGAAAAAAGAAAAGATTTAACTTGGCCCGCATCAATGTACTTAGAAGGATCTGATCAGCATAGGGGTTGGTTTCATTCATCACTATTAGAATCTTGCGGAACGAGAGGAAAAGCTCCTTTTAAAAGTATACTTACTCATGGTTTTGTTGTGGATGGCAAAGGTTTAAAAATGTCAAAATCTACAGGCAATATAATTGCACCAGAAGATGTTCTCAAAAAATATGGAGCTGACATTCTTAGAACATGGGTGGCAGCATCAGATTACGCTGAGGATTTAAGATTAGATTATACAATATTAGAACAACATGCTGAGTCATATAGAAAAATTAGAAATACATTTAGATTTTTATTAGGAAATTTAAAAGATCAAAAATTAGATATTAAATTGAATTCAAAAGAAATTGAAAAATGGCCAGAATTAGAACGTTATATTCTTCACCAAATATTTGAATTAAACAAAAATTTTGAAAAATATTTTAAAGAATATAATTTTCATAAGCTTTATAAAGAATTGTTAAATTTTTGTTCATTAGACTTATCAGCATTTTATTTTGATATTAGAAAAGATATGCTTTATTGCGACGATTTAAAATCTCCTAGAAGAAAAATTTCTACCAGTTTAATGTCAGTTGTTTTAGATATTCTACTAAAATGGTTTGCACCTATCTTATCTTTTACTACTGAAGAAATTTTTCAAATAATAAATCAAAACAAGCGTTCGAGCATACATTTAGAAAGTTTTCCTAAAATTCCGGCTAGTTGGGAAAATAAAAAATTGCATGAAAAATGGGAGAAATTAAAGATGATAAGAAATGTTGTTAATGCTGGAATTGAGGAAAAAAGATCAAATAAAGATATTGGATCAAGCTTAGAAGCAGAAATAGAGATTTATCTTGGAGAGGAATATTTAAAACTTGTTAAGGACATAAATTTGTCCGAATATTTTATTACTTCAAGAGCTAGTGTAAAAAAAATGCTTAATAATGATAAAATCTTTAAATTAAATGATATACCAAACGTGGGAGTTATAGTTGAAAAAGCAAAAGGTGAAAAATGTTCAAGATGCTGGAAAATTTTGGGAAATCCATGTGAGAGATGCGATAACGTATTAAAAAATTTACATTAAATGAAAAAAATTATTATTATTTTGACTATATTTTTTTTAGACAGAATTTCGAAAATTTACTTAATAAATTTACAGTCTACAGGAACAGAAATTGATTTTTATATATTTCCTTTTTTAAATTTTTATTTAAATTGGAATACAGGTATCGGTTTTGGTTTATTATCACTAGATTCCAATATTTATTATCATATTCTTACAACAATAATTCTAATAGTAAATTTCATTTTGATCTATTTGTTAATAAAATCAAAAGATATTTATAAATACTTTTATGCCATAATAATTGGGGGATCTTTGGGAAATTTGTTTGATAGATTTTATTATTATGCTGTACCCGACTTTATTGATCTACACTTAGGAAATTTTCATTGGTTCTTATTTAATATTGCTGATATTTTTATTACAGTAGGTATAATTGGTCTTATATTTTTAGAAGTATTTAAAAAACAAAAGGTATCTAAAGATGCTTAAAAGTAGAACAATTTTTATAATTGTAGTTAGTTTTTTTATTACATCATGCGCCGGGGACGGATGGGACTCTGTTAAAAGAGGAATAACAGGTGCCAAAAAAACTTCTGTTGATGAATTTTTAGTGCAAAAAAAAGATCCACTTGTTTTACCTCCAAATTATGAAGATTTGCCTACACCAGATGAACAAGAAGCTGCCAAGGAACAAGTTTCATCTTTAGAAAAAACTCTATCAAGCGAAAATGTTGAGGAAGATAATTCTACAAGTGATGATTCTGCTGAAAACTCTATATTAAAAAAGATTAAAAAAAATTAAATGTTAGATAGAAAAAGTTTTTTTAATAATATTTTAAAAACAAAAAATTTTAATAAAATTAATAAAGCTTTTAAATTATTAAAGTCTGATATAAAAAGTTTTAAAATCCCTTTTCTTCAAAGTTTTGAAAAAAATTATGATTTTGATTTTGATAATAAAATAATAAGAAAATTTTCTAAATATGAAAATATTGTAATAATTGGAATGGGTGGATCTATTTTAGGAACCAAAGCAATTTATAATTTTTTTAAGAATAGTATAAATAAAAAAATATTTTTTTTTGATAACCTAGATAAAGAATTACAAATAAATTATAAAAAAAATATTAATCCTAAAAAAACATGTTTTATTATTATTTCTAAATCGGGCAATACTTTAGAAACATTAATAAATTTAAATCTAGTTTTTTCCAAAAATTTATTAAAAAATAAACTTGTAATTATTTCAGAAATCAAAAATAGTAGTTTGATGAATATTGCAGACAAATATAATGCAGAAGTTATAGAATATAAAAATTTTATAGGGGGTCGGTACTCTGTAATGTCAGAGGCAAGTATGTTTCCCACTGCATTAATGAATTTGGATATAAATAAATTTAAGAATTTAAATGGTCTTTTAAATCAAAAGAGCTTTGTATCTGCATTGTTGAATAACGTTTCTTCAATAAATACTTTAAATCAAAAAGGATTTAAAAATTCAATAATTTTAAATTATGATTCAGGGCTAGAGAATTTATCCTTATGGTACCAGCAGCTTGTTGGAGAAAGTTTGGGAAAAAAAGGTAAAGGTATTATGCCGACAATTTCGACTTGCCCAAGAGACCATCACAGTCTTTTACAACTTTATCTGGATGGGCCGAAAGATAAATTTTTTACATTTTTAAGTCGCGCACCAAAAAAAAATGATAAATTACAATCTATTATTAATGCTCAATGCCAAGCTACAGTAAATATTTTTAAAAAGAAAAAAATTCCATTTAGACATTTTATTTTTAAAAAAAATAATGAAAATGAATTGGGATCAATTTTTACTTTTTTTGTTTTAGAGACAATACTTTTAGCAAAATTAATGAATGTAAATCCATATAATCAGCCAGCCGTAGAGCAAATAAAAACTGAAACAAAAAAAATTCTCTTAAAGTAAAAATTTTCCAAAAAATATTTTCGATAAACCATATTTTCTTGTTTCTATTATTTGTAAGCAATTAGGTAGTTTCTCTAGAGTATTTTTATTTCTATGTAAAATTATTATTCCATTTTCTCTTAATATTTTTTTATCAAAAATTGATTTAATTAATATGTCTATATCAGAACTTTTAAAAGGTGGGTCGCAAAATATAAGATCAAATTTATTTTCTAAAAAATTTTTATTTTCTATTATATCATAAACATCTGATAAAAATATTTTAGTTTTATCTTTCACTTTTAATTTTTGAATATTTTTTTTTAAAACTTCGACTGCACTTTTATCTTTTTCTATACAGAAAACACTCTTAGCTTGTCTTGATATACATTCCAGGCCAAAAGAACCAGTTCCAGCATATATGTCCAGAACTTTTGAATTTTTAAATTCAAAAGAGATTTTATTTGAGTGAGTTAGTAAATTAAAAATACTCTCTCTTACCATGTCTTTAAGTGGTCTTGTGCTTTTATCTTTAGAATTATAAAGACTTGTTCCTTTTAATTTGCCGGATATTATTCTCATAATTATTTCTTATTTATTATTCTCCAACCAATATCTTTTCTAAAAAAACCATCATTCCAATTTATTTTATTTATATTTTCTAGAGATTTATTTCTAGCTTGAATAAGACTTTCTGATGATGATGTCACATTTAAGACTCTGCCTCCGATTGAATAAATTTTATTATCTCTCATATAAGTTCCTGCGTGGAATATTTGGTTATCATCGTCACAAAAAATATTAGATAAATTTTTTATTTCACTATTTTTTATATAGCTAGAAGGATAACCTCTTGCACATAGAACTATAGTAATAGAATTTTTTTTATTCCATTCTATCTTTATTTTATTTAATTTATTTTTAATTGCAGAATCTATAATTTCTACCAAATCTGTTTCTAATCTCATCATAAGAACCTGGCATTCTGGATCACCCATTCTTATGTTATACTCAATCAAATAAGGTTCTTCTTTTTTAATCATTAAACCAGCATATAAAAAACCTTTATAAGGATACCCTAGTTTTTTCATTGCATTTATAGTTGGTTCGATAATTTTTTTTTTAATTTTATCTTCAAGCTTTTTATTTAATAGCGGTGCAGGAGAGTAAGCTCCCATACCCCCCGTATTTGGACCGGTATCTCCTTCGCCAACTCTTTTATGATCTTGAGCAGAACCAAAAAAACAATAAGAATTTTCATCTATTATTAAAAAATAACTTAATTCTTCGCCGTCTAAAAATTCTTCTAAAATTACTTTTTTTGAAGATTTGAATTTACCATCTAAAATTTCTTTAGTTTTTTTTAAAGCTTCCTCAATTGATGAACAAATCGAAACTCCTTTACCTGAGGCTAAACCATCTGCCTTAACAACAATTGGGGATCTATTTTTTTTTATAAAATGAGAGGCTTCATCAAAATTATCAAAAATGCCAAAATTTGCAGTTGGAATATTATTTTTTTTACATAAATTTTTCATAAAGGCTTTTGATCCTTCTAATTGTGCAGCAAATCTATTTGGTCCAAATACACTAATTTTTCTTTCACTTAAATAATCTACAAGACCTTCAACTAGAGGCTGTTCTGGACCAATAATTACTATATCAATGTTTTGTTTTTTTATTATTTTATATAGAGCCTCAAAGTTAGAAATATCTTCATTTATATTTTCTGCTATTTTCTGAGTACCAGCATTACCTGGTATACAAACCAATTTTTTTATTTTTGGAGATTTTTTTAGCTTATAACATATCGCATGCTCACGTCCGCCACTTCCTATCACAGCTAGATTCATATATTATATTCAATATACATGATCGGAAATAAAGCAAAACTTAAATTTAATGCAAATAATTTTGAAATTATTGAGGAAGGAGATTATGTTGTTTGCGCAGTATCTGGAAAGAACATTATGTTAAATCAATTAACATATTGGAACGTTGAGCTACAAGAAGCTTATTTTTCGTCTAAAGAAGCTCAACTAAGATATGAAGAGTTAAATAAAAAATGAGAATTTTAATAATTTTATTTTTTTTATTTTTTACAACCTCAAGTTTTGCGGTTAATTTCAAAGGAAAATTTATTCAAGGATCTTTTATACTTGGAAAAACCAACCCAGGATCAGAAGTATTTATTGATAAAAAAAAAGTTAAAGTTACATCAAATGGATATTTTGCTTTTGGATTAGGTAGAGATAGAAAAAATGATGTGGTAATAACAATTAACAAAGAAATAATTGTAAAAAAAGTCTTTAAAAGAAAATATAAAATACAAAGAATAGATGGATTAGAAGAAAAAAAAGTAACACCTCCTGAGGAAGTTTACGAAAGAATTAAAAGGGAAAATAAGTGGATAGGAGAGGCCAGAGCTGTTAATAGTAATTTAACTTTTTTTAAAAATAAATTTATTAATCCTTTAGAAAACGCAATAATCACCGGCGTTTATGGAAGTCAAAGAATTTTAAATGGAAAACCTAAATGGCCCCATTACGGCATAGACTTTGCTGCAAAAGAAGGAACAAAAATAAAAGCTATGTTAGATGGTGTTGTAACTTTAGCAGAACCAGATCTATTTTATACAGGAGGTACTTTAATATTTGATCATGGGCATGGTATTTCAACTTTGTATATGCATATGAAAACATTAATGGTTAAAAAAGGTCAAAAAGTTAAGCAAGGCGATGTTATAGGAACTGTTGGTTCAACAGGAAGATCAACGGGAGCGCATTTAGACGTAAGGCTTAATTGGTTTCAGACGAGACTAGATCCAGCGACTGTTCTTGATATTAAAAATTAAAGTTTCGAAGTTTGTTTATGCCATCTGCATGTGTCGCAATACACATTTAATGGAGGTATTTTATCGCTGTTATAACATTTTTGAAGTTCGACTAAAGTATCTTCTATGTAATCAGTATTTAAATCATATGATAAAATATCAATTTTAAAATCTAAGTATCCATCAAAAATCCTTTGTTCTGTTCGTCCAGCATTGCAGAGAATCCAATAACCTGTTTTATTGACCTTATATTTATTTAATTTAAGCAAGTAAGCATAAAATTCCAACTGTCTTAAATAACTTTTATGATATGACTTATCCGAAGTCTTATAATTAAGTTCATTTTTATTTGATGTAGCTTTATAATCTAGCACAACAACTTCACCATTGTCTTTATTGAGCCATAAATCATCTATTGATCCAAATAGTGTATAATTAGTTTTAATTGATTTTGCTCTTACACCTTTAAAATTATTCCTATAATCCTTTAATTTTTGCTCGTCCATTTTGTAAGGTATAAAATTTAAGTTGTACTTTTTAAAAATTGGATGTGGTTCTTGTTTTTTTCTGTAATAATCAAATTCAGCTTTTAGTAAAGTATCTACTCTACTATTTATAGGGTGACCAGGTGAGCTAATTGATTTAATTTCTAATTTTCTTTCTATGTAAAAGCATCTTTTACATTTTATAAAAGTGTCCCACGCGGTTCTACTTACAGCTTTCATCATTTCCAGCGATTATGTGACCAAATCCATTGCCCAGGGTTTTTAATTATCATTTTTTCGATAGTTTGGTTAATTTTAAGAGTTATATTTTTCGTATCTTCTTCATCATTTCCTGTTTTTTGAAACTTATAAGGTTCATAGATAGTCATTTCAAAATTTGATTCTTCCATTCTTTCTAAAAAAATTGGAACTAGTTTACAGTCATATTTTAAAGCAATTTGTGCAGGAATAGTTGTCGTATGTGCTGGCTTATTAAAAAAAGCAGCTCTAGGTCCTTCACCCACTCTTTGGTCAACCATAAGAGCTATGCTGTATCCTTCTTTAACTCTTTTAATAATTTCCCTCATACCTATTCTTCCTTTTGGTATTTGTGTTGGGCAAATATATTTCATTCTGAAATATTCCATCAAAGGATTTAAGAAAAAATTATTTAAAGGTCTATAAATTGCTGCACATTTAATTCCAGATTTATCTAATTCCATAGCCATAAGTTCAAAGTTTGCAAAGTGTGCTGAATAAAAAATTACTGGCTTATTATCCTTTTTAATTAAATCTAAAAAGTTTTTACCAATAATCTTCATATGATTTACTTTATTAAACTTAAAATCTTTTAAAAATACGTATTCAGCAAAAGTTCTACCTATATTAGACCACATACTTTTTATAATTTTGTTCTCTTCTTTTTCATTTAAATTTCCTAAACCAGTTCTAATATTTTGTTTAGTAATTTTTTTAGATCTAAAAAAGGGACCAATTGACCTTCCCAGAATATCTCCTAATCTAGAAGCATTCTTAAGACCCACCAATTTAAATATACAAAAAAGTGAAATTATACTTATAAATTCAAAAAAATATTTGATAATTTTCATATTATTTTTTTTATTTCATTTAAAAATTCATTTTTATTTTCTATTTCTGCTTTAATTTTTAAAAATTTTATATCTTTTCTGTAAATTTCATCAATTCTTAAAAAATCTTTTTCTGTTGTCAATAACGTAGCATTTTTTTCCCTTGCTTTATTTATTAAATTTTCTAATTCTTTATTTGAATAGTTATAGTGATCAGGAAAACTTATTTTTTCCAATATTTGAATATTATTATATTTTATTAGATCAAAAAAATTGCCTGGATTACCAATGCCTGCAAAAGCTATTACTTTAGCGTTTTCAAATTCTTCAATATTTAAAGTTTTATATTTAGTGTAAAAAATTTTAACTTTTTTGTTTTTTTCTAATATTTTATTTTCTATAGTTAAGTTTTTTTTACCATTTATAACAACACAATCCGCTCTTTGTAATGAATTTAAACTTTCTCTTAATGGCCCAGCAGGAATTATAAGGCCATTTCCAATCCACTGTTTTTCATTAAAACAGACAATTGATAAATTTTTATTAATAGAAAAGTCCTGTAAACCATCATCTAGAATAGCAATTTCAGCACCGTTTTTTATAGCATCATTTATAGCATTTATTCTTGAACTATTTTCATAAACTGGACCAACAAGTTTTAATAATTCTACTTCATCTTTAAATGAGGAATATTTCTTTCTTATAAAAACACTTTTTTTATTTAGATTTTTTAATATTGAAAATAATTCAATCGCAAAAGGAGTTTTTCCTGTTCCACCTAAGTATATATTCCCCACACAGATTACTGGTATTTTGCTAATATTTTTAGGTACTATAAAATGTTTAAAAAAATTTGTTAAATCTACCAATAAGCTTATTGGCATTAATAAAATAGAGAAAAGGGAAATTTTATTTTTATCCCAAAACTTAGGCTTAAGAAATTTCATCTTTATTTATTTATATATATTTTTATTTCATTCAGCACATTATTAAGTGTATTTTGACCATAATTTTCTATTTTTTCTATAATTTCACCATCAATATTTTTATTATTTTTAAATTCTTCAACTATAGATTGGCTTAGATCCTCAGGAGTTCGAATCACTTTTGTGATATCTAGCGATTTTAAATATTCATATATATCAATAAAATTGCTTACATTAGGTCCATGCAAAATTTTACATCCCAATCTCGCTGGTTCAATTGGATTTTGTCCGCTGTCATCTTTTAAAGAATTAATTAAAGATTTTCCCAAGAAAACTAATTTAGAAATACTATATAATTTTATAGATTCTCCGTAGGAATCTACCAAAACCACATCTGTCTTGTCGTCAATTTCTTCCCAACTGCTATAAAGCTTAATTTTAAGATTTAATTTTGACAAATCATCTAAAATTTTTGGAATACGATTTATATGTCTTGGAATTATGATTGTTAAAACATTTTTATTAATTTTTTTAAGTTCCAAATGAGCTTTAGCACAAAACGTTTCTTCTGTAGGATGAGTGCTAGCTGCACACCAAATATTTCTACTTTCTATTTTTTTTAAAAAAGATGGGCTTAATTTCCTCTCATTGGAATTTTTTATTCTAGTAAATTTAAGATTTCCATAATCTTTAATATTCTTAGCTCCCAGAGATTCTAAATGGTCTTTTGTTTCTTTGTTAGCTACTAAACATAAATCAAATTTTTCAAATGTGTGTTTTGCGAAATTTTTTAAAATATTCCATCTAAGAAAAGTTTTTTTTGTTATTCTCGCGTTTATAAGTAGTAATGGAATATTTTTTCTTTTAATCGCCGTTACTAAATTTGGCCAAATTTCTGAATCAATAAATATAGATAAGTCAGGTTTCCAATGATTTAAAAAATTATTTACGAAAATAGGAACATCTAGAGGTAAAAATTGATGAAATATTTTCGAGTCGTTTTCATATTTTTTTTCTAAAACTTTAGATGAACTTAGAGTAATAGAAGTAATTAGAATTTTTTTTATTTTTTCATATTTTTTTAATTCTTCAACCAGAGGCAAAATACTCATTGCTTCGCCGATGCTAGCAACATGACACCAAAGTAAAAAACCATCAGGTCTGATAATTTTTATTTGAGATAATTTTTCTTTGTAGCGTCTAGGATGTTCTTTTTTATTAAATTTTCTTAGAATTAGATAAATAAATGCTAAGGGGTAAAAAAGGTATGTTAAAAGTTTATACCAAAACTGCATAATTAATTAGTGCTTATTTGTTTGTTGTAAAGGTTTTTGTAAATATCTGAATTTTTAAGCAATTCACTGTGCGTTCCAGAGTCGACTATTTTTCCTTGGTCAAGTACAAAAATTTTATTTGCTCTTATAATAGTCGATAATCTATGAGCTATAACTAATGTAGTTTTATTTTTCGTTAGGTTTAAAATTGCATTTTGTACTTTTTCCTCAGAATCTGCATCTAATGATGAAGTAGCTTCATCTAAGAGGATTATTGGAGAATCTTTTAATATAGCTCTTGCTATTGAAATTCTTTGTTTTTGTCCTCCAGATAATCTTATTCCATTTTCGCCAATAATTGTGTTGTAAGATTCTGGAAATTTTTCGATAAATTCTGTTGCCGCAGCATAATTACAGGCTGTTTTAAATTGTTCGTCAGTTGCATTATGATTTGCGTATAAAATGTTTGCTTTAACTGTATCGTCAAATAATATTATATCTTGACTGACTAAAGATATATTTTTTCTTAGTGAAGAAAGCGTAATGTCAGCAATATTTTGTTTATCAATACAAATTTCACCCCCAGCAACATCAAAAAATCTTGGTAATAAATTTATTATTGTACTTTTTCCAGCACCGCTATGACCGACCAAAGCAGCAGTGGTGTTACCTTCAATTTTCATGTTAATATTTTTTATAGCGTGGTCTTTAGTTTTTGGGTAAGCGTAGTTAACATTTTTATATTCAATAATTCCTTTATTAATTTTTAAATCTGGCAAATTGTCTATCTGCTTAATCGATGACTTTGTATCAATAATGCCAAAAACTCTTTCCGCAGCTGCAGCTCCTTGATAAAAAGCCATATTCATCGTAGCCAAGGACCTTATTGGTTGGTATGCCAACATCATAGCTGTTAAGAAAGAGAAAAAATTGTTTATTTCAATCTCTCCTGAAGCAACCATTATTCCGGTATAATATATAAATCCCGCAATTATTATTCCTGTTAGAATTTCCATTATAGGCTGCGCTCTAACCATCACAAAACCCATTTTAATTTGTTTATTTTTTAGCATATCTAATATTTTTTCAGATTTATCAAATTCAAATTTTTCCTGTTGATAAATTTTGATCATTCTAGATGCTTTAATTATTTCCGAGACGTAAGTAGATAATGTTCCAGAAATTTCAGCACTCTGAGACGTTACTTTGCCAATTCTTTTTCCTAAAGATTTTGCAACTAATGCAGCTAAAGGCATCATGATTATAGCGAAACAAGCCAATTTCCAGTTTTGATAAAACATTAATGAAACCAAAACAATTAAGGTTAAACTATCTTTCATTAAATTAAGCACACCTGTACTAACTAAACTATTAACTAGCCCGATATCATAAAGATAATGTGAAATATATTTTCCAGAATGCTTTGATTCTATTGTATGAGCATCAGAGGATAAAATATTTGATGTCATTTCTATCTGAAGCTTTTTACAAATTTCGTGACCTACTCGAATTGTAATTGTTCTTGCGAAGTATAAGGATAAACCTTTAACGGCGAAAGCCAATACGATTGCGAATGGTATTAGAAGCGCCATCGTCTTATCTTGTTCTATAAATATTTTTTTTACAGCAGGGTCAAGAAGCCAAGCTATGGCTGCAGTTCCTCCAGCAAGCGTAAAAGATAATATAAGAGCTAAAATTAGTCTATTTAAATACCGCTTTACATAATTATTATATAATCTTAATAAAATTTGTTTTAACGTTGATAGTGTCATGAGAAGTTAAATGAAAAAATAAATATAAATATAAAAATTCCAACAAAATTATTATTTTTAAATGCAAGAAGACATTTTTCAGAACTTTTTGCATTGAATATTTTTAATTGATGCATAAAGGATAAAATAAAAGGTATTGAAACTAATAGTAAATATTTATTTATTTCCATAATTAAAAACATTATTAAAAGACACAAAACACAAAGAAAATAACAAACACCCACAAAAATTTTTGGATTATTTTTAAACTTAATTGATGTTGATTTAACGCCAATAATTTCATCATCATGTATGTCTTGAAGTCCATAAATCGTGTCATAGCCTAGTGTCCAAAATATGGCTGAAGCATACAAAATAAAAGGTTCAACCGATATATTTCCAGTAACAGAGGTCCAGCCCATAATTATTCCCCAACTAAACGTTAATCCTAAAAAAAGTTGCGGCCAGTAAGTTATTCTTTTCATAAATGGATAGCTAAAAGCCAAGAGCATAGAAGATAGACCCAGGACAATAGTTAACCAATTAAATTGTAAAAGTATTACTAAAGCGGCCAAACAGAGAAAAACGACATAAACTAGTGCATTTAAAATTGTTATTTTGTTTGATGCTATTGGTCTTCCTTTTGTCCGTTCAACTCTTTTGTCAAAATCTTTATCTACAATATCGTTAACAATACAACCAGCGCTTCTCATTAAAATTGAACCTAAAAAAAATAAAAATAAATGCTTTAAATATAAATCTAAATTTCCGTTAAAGTAAAAAGCCAAGGTAAGACCCCACGAACATGGCCAAAATAAAAGTAAAAAACCGATAGGTTTATTTAATCTTGTTAATTGAATAAATATTTGGATTTTTTCCATTAAGGAATAATAACTGCTGGCCCGATAATTTTTCTTGCCTCAAAATCTTTATGAGCCTGCACAACTTCTTCTAATTTATACTTTTTAAATATTTCAATCTTTACTTTTCCAAATTTTATTTGGTCAAATAATTTTTCAGCGGCTTCCCCTAGCAATTCTTTGTTAGAAAAATAGTGGCCCAGGGTAGGTCTAGTAAAAAATAAACTTTTTGGCATTATATGTTTTTTTACGTCTATATTTTTTACAGATCCTGAAGAATTTCCAAAAGAAACCATCATTCCAGTATTTTTTAAACAATTAATTGAATCCTCAAATGTTTTTGCTCCAACACCATCATAAACTACCGGAACGCCTTCTCCTTTTGTAAAATCTTTAACTTTTTCAACAAAATTTTCTTTTGAATAATTAATAACGAGATCGCAACCATTTTTTTTTGCTATTTTAATCTTTTCTTCAGAACCAACAGTTCCAATTACTTTGCAACCTAAGCTTTTAGCCCATTGACAAAAAATTTGTCCTACGCCTCCAGCTGCAGCATGAAATAATACTGTATCATTTGCTTTTACAGGGAAAGTTTTAAATAATAAATAATATGTAGTTAAGCCCTTTGTCATAATACTGGCTGCAATTTCTGAAGTAACGTGGTCAGGTACTTTTACTAGCTTATCTGCAGGATAAGCTCTACTTTCTGCATAAGCTCCAATTGGTACACCAGCATAGGCAACATGATCTCCGACACTCCAATTTTTTACTTTTGAACCAACTTTTTTAATTATTCCCGCAGCCTCTAAACCTATTCCTGCTGGTAGTGGCAGAGGATACATTCCTGTTCTGTGGTAGGTGTCTATATAATTTAAACCTATTGCTTTTTGATCTATTATAACTTGATCTGGATCAGGTTCTTTTAAATCAACATTCTTTATCTTAAGAACTTCGGGACCACCAATTTTTTCAATTTTAATTACTCTTGTCATTTATTTACTATGAGATCCATCGCAGAACGGTTGATTATTGGTTTGCTTGCAAATGCATAAATATATTTTTTTAGCTTCTTCGATTTTAAAGATTACGGGTCTATACTCAGTACCCTTGTGAGAGTTGTCACAAAAAGGTTGTTTTTTACTTAATCCACAACTACACCATGCATAATTTTTTCCTTTTACTGCATCAAATGCAAACGGATTGTTTCCTGCGCTTTTTCCTTTGTTCATTTTTTTCTTTAAATAATTTTTAGCAATTCTTCTAAATTGTTTATAACATATTTTGGTCTATAACTTAATTTATCAAAAACTTTATTTAATCGATTAACCCATACAGCATTATATCCAAAAATACCTCCACCAGAAACATCCCAAGTATTTGAACTCATAAAACAAACATTTTCTGGTTTACAGTTGTATTTTTTAATGGGCATTTCATAAACCCTTGAATCTGGTTTATAGATACCAACAGCTTCAATAGAAAAAATATCATCAAAATAATTTTTTATGTTATTGCTTTCCACTAGTCCTTGCAGAAGATCTGGAGTTCCATTGGATAAAATAGCAATTTTAACATTTTTAGTTTTAAGACCGTCTAAACATTTTTTTACTTCAGGGTAGGGGCTAAGTTTTTTATATAAATTTAATAGTTCATTTCTCATTTCTTTTTTTATTTTAAAAGTTTCCATGGTGTGATCTAAAGAGTCTTCAGTGATTTCCCAAAAATTCCTATGTTTTTTCATAAGACTTCTTAACCACGTATATTCAAGTTGAGTAGTTCTCCAAGCATTTGCAAAACCTTCCCATTTGCTTCCAAGTTTTTCTTTGCATTTTGCAGCAGCGGAATTTACATCAAATAAAGTTCCATAAGCGTCAAAGACAAAAGCTTTAATGTTTTCTATTTTCATAATAAATTTTCTAATTTTTGAACCTCACCAATTTTAAATATAATAGCATCATCTTTATGATAACCATACATATTGGTTGCGTTCTTAAATCTTACTGGTGGCTCGAAAGGATCTTCAAGAGAAAGAATCGCAGTTCCCCAATGCATTCCCAAAACTTTTTTACTTCTTAAGTCTTTGCCAATATTCAATGCTTCTTCAGGATTTGTGTGAAAAATGGAGTAGTCTTTTTTCGGCGCCATGGGATAAAAATTATAGGCGCCTATATTAATAAAAGTTAAATCGATAGGACCATATTTTTCTCCAAGTTCTTTGTAAATATTTCCATAA
>Ga0310344_10001080_pt1 | contig 21135 bp, 18 predicted proteins | sample HC15DNA20200_MG_FD_203801 | JGI IMG/M metagenome (GOLD analysis project Ga0310344, IMG submission 203801) | Marine microbial communities from station ALOHA, North Pacific Subtropical Gyre - HC15-DNA-20-200_MG | ecosystem: Environmental > Aquatic > Marine > Oceanic | place: Pacific Ocean: North... | reverse complement strand
AATTTAGAAACAGAAGAAACTGTAGTAAAATCCTTACTTTCAGAAAATTGGAACACAACATCTACTAAAGATGAAATAATCGATGACCCTGTAAGAATGTATCTGCGAGAAATTGGCAAAGTCACATTACTCAAGGCAGCTGACGAACGTAATCTCGCTGAAAAAATAGAAGCTGCTAGTTTCTTGATAAAAATAGAAAAAGAAATATCAAACGAATCTAGTCTCGCTCCGAAACCATATGAAATTATTATCCATATGCTAACTAGTTTGCAAAAAATTGCTCCAGTGCTACAACAATTAAAAAATCTGCTCGATATCAAAGAAAAGCAAATATTAGGAGAGTTAATTAATCATACTGTAATAAGAGATGCCCTAGATAACAAACCAATTGATGAATTAATAGAAAAATTATCCGCTGAATTGGAAGAGGAGCCTGAAATAACTAAAAGCAATGTTGAAACGCTATCACTTTGTACTAGGCTACTACCTCCTGAATTAAATGAATTTATTGCATCTATTAAGAGTCCTGAGAATTTAAAATCCAAACTTGCTAAGAAAAGTACTATCACTAATTTCAAAACATTTGATTTGCGCTGGGTCAGGTACTTTAATAATATAAAGATAGAGGGAGAGAGTGCCCAAAAACATTTAACTGAAGCAAACCTAAGGTTGGTTGTAAGCGTAGCAAAGAAATATATCGGACGAGGAATGTCCCTCTTAGACTTGATACAAGAAGGTAACATAGGTCTACTGAGAGCTGTAGAAAAATTTGATTATAGAAAAGGATATAAATTTAGTACTTATGCAACCTGGTGGATACGGCAGGCAATTACAAGGGCTATTGCTGACCAAGCAAGGACAATCAGAATACCTGTTCATATGGTTGAAACTATTAATAAACTAATGCGTGCATCACGTCGACTAATTCAAGAATATGGGAGAGAACCTACAGAAAAAGAAATCGGTGAAGGCCTAGATTTACCTCCAGAAAAAGTTCGAGAGATTTTGAAATTAGCACAAGAACCTGTTTCTCTTGAAACTCCAATTGGAGAAGAAGAAGATAGTCGTCTCGGTGATTTTATAGAAGACAAGAATACCCTAGCACCTGTAGATGCTGCATCTCATCAACTACTTAAAGAACAGGTTGAAGATGTTCTAGACAGTTTGAGTGAACGAGAGGCACATGTTTTAAAACTTAGATTTGGACTTGAAGATGGACGCCAAAGAACTCTAGAAGAAGTTGGGAAAGTTTTTGGTGTAACACGTGAACGAATACGTCAAATTGAATCAAAAGCTTTACGTAAACTCCGTAATCCTATCCGAGCAACTAAATTAAAAGACTTTCTTGACTAAACTATTATCTTCTTTTACTGACTGGGGTTATTTACACAAAAAATGAGTACTGTAGCTGTCATACGAGTAAATCCAGATAATGTTTTGGATGGAATTAGTCGTGGAATGAATTTAGTAGAATACAAAAAAAGTTTAGAGAAAAAAAATACTACCATATTAAAAACTAACATCTCATGGCAACATTTTTTTCCTGCATGTTCCACAACTCCTTGGCAATTTGATGGGGTTATTTCAGAATTAAAATCAGCAAACTATAATAATCTCTTACCTGCGTACAACGGTACTGTAGTAGTTAACCCAATTGATGGTGCAAAAAATAATAAACATACAGCAGTTGAAGAAAAACATGGACTAAAGAGTATTATCCTTGATTTTCCTCCTACAAAGTGGATTGAATATACGCCTAAATCAAAATTATTAGTTTTAGATACCATTTTCCCCGAAGGAATTAGAATACCTGAAGTATTTATAGGTTCTAATATTATTCATCTCCCTACTGCTAAAACTCATGTTTTCACTACTATGACAGGTGCAATGAAAAATGCTTTTGGGGGTTTACTGAATCGTAAACGTCATTGGACTCACTCTGTAATTCATGAAACTCTCGTTGATTTGCTTAGAATTCAGAAAGAAATTCATCCCGAAATACTTGCTGTTACCGATGCTACATTCGCTGGTGATGGCCCTGGTCCTCGTGCAATGCAATGGCACATAAAAAACTTGATTCTCGTGAGTAAAGATCAAGTTGCTATAGATGCTGTATGTGCACATCTTATGGGATTTGATCCTTTTACTATAAAATTTATTAAGCTAGCACATGATGAAGGCCTTGGTTGTGGAGACATTAACAAAATTCAAATCGTTGGCGACTCGATTAATAATGAAAAATGGAATTTTAATTCTGGAATGGATACGCTAGCAAGTAAAGGTCAGAAAATGATCTATTGGGGACCACTTAAAAAACTTGAAAAAATATTATTACAATCTCCTATCGTTCCTTGGTCATTTTGGGCATCAAATTTTTATTACAATACATATTGGATGCAATTCATTGGGAAAAAACGTGTGAACCTTGCGATGAAAACTGAATGGGGAGAATTATTCAGGCAATACTAGAACTCAATGGTCAAATTACTCACTTGCTCTAATTTGACCATTACCTAAAACTATCCATTTATATGATAACAATGATTCCATTCCCATTGGACCTCTAGCATGAAATTTTTCCGTACTTATTGCCACTTCTGACCCCAATCCTAATTGCCCACCATCATTAAAAGCAGTGCTAGCATTAACAACAACCACAGCACTATCAACTTCATCTAAAAATTGATTGGATGCCGAAGCATTTGTAGTCAATATACCATCAGTATGCCCCGAACTAAATTGCCATATATGTCTTATAGCTTCATCAATAGAATCAACTATTTTAATTGCTATCTTTAAAGACAGGAATTCCTTACCCCAATCGTCATCAGCAACCTTAAACGCATTTGGGGTTTCATGCAATATAGAAAATGCATTCTCATCACAAAGCAACTCCACATTCTTCCATTCAGGATTTGAAGAGATGGATAAGAGTATTCCTTTAGCACTTGATGAGTGTATGAGTATAGTATCTAATGCATTACAAGCATACGGCCTAGATAATTTCGAATTAGTTAATACTTTTGTTGCAACAGACACATCAACCTCATTATCAACATACATATGACATACTCCCACTCCACCTGTAATAGCAGGCATTGTAGCTTCTCTAGCAACCTTATAAACTAAATTTGCACTGCCTCTAGGAATTAATAAATCGATATATTGGTTCATTTTTAAGATGCCATCTACAATTTTCCGATCTTTATCTTGGATGAATTGAATAGAATCTTTTGGTAATCCAACTAAAACAATACTATCAATAATAACTTTCGCTAAAGCTAAATTCGACTCAAATGCCTCAGAGCCACCTCGTAAAATCAATGCATTCCCAGTTTTAATACATAATACAGATACGTCTACCGTGACATTAGGACGGCTTTCATAAATAACAGAAATAACACCAAGTGGAACTCGTTTTTTCGTAACACGTAATCCATTAGGCATTTCTTTAGTATCAAACCAACTTCCTAATGGATCAGGCATATTCCGGATTTTTTGAACATCTTTTGCAAGAGAATCGATTTTTGTTGACGTTAATTCTAAACGTTTTAATGCAGCATCATCTATGTTATTTGCTATAGCCATCTTGCAATCTTTAGTGTTTGCATCAAGTAATTCTTTCTTTCTAATAATAAGATTCTTAGCTATTTGATCTAAAGCTTTATCTCTCAAAGCAGCATCTGCTGATAGCATTTCTTGCAAACTAGTTTTTGCTTTTTTCCCTATTAATTCTAAGTCAACCATTAATATATCTATCCTTGTTTATTAAACAAATCCCCTAAAGATTTATAACCATATTATGGTGATAAATCACTTCATTACCATATGTGCTACCTTGTATCATTGAATTTTCGTGATAATTGCCCATTATGATTTGAGCAATTTCATCTACATTATAATTAACTATACCTAATGCAATAGTCTTACTGTTAGGGTTTGCAATAGATACTATATCGCCTCTACTAAATGTACCAATAACTTGAATGATTTCTCTAGATAACAAATCTTCAGACTTTCCAAGAATAGATTTTGTCCCTTTATCAGTGATTTTTATTACTGCAGAATCTACTGCCTGGCTTAACATCCATTTTTTCTTACTCTCTATTTTTGTAATAGATGCAGGAAACCAAGTACCAATATCTTCGTTGCCCACCAACCTTGTTAAAATATTTTTTTCTAAGCCACTAGCAATAATTACATCAACACCAGAAGTAGTGGCAACTTTGGCCGCATCTATCTTTGTAATCATTCCTCCTTGTCCTTTACTATCAATCGACCCACTACCCATATTAAGAATATCATCACTAAAGTTTTCAACTTTGCGAACTAACTTTGCAGTAGGGTCAATATTAGGATCAGATGTATACAAACCATCTAGTTCTCCTAGAAGAATTAATAGATCTGCGTCAACAACCTTAGAAACCATTGCAGATAAAGTGTCATTGTCCCCAAAATGTATCCCAACTAATTCATCTATTGCTACAACATCATTTTCATTTACTATAGGAACAACTCCAAGCATCAATAAATTTAAAAGTGTATTTTTGAAATTAAGATAACTAACTTTATTTATAATATCAGCACGTGTTAGCAATGTTTGAGCAACTTTTAAATCATAATTTTCAAATAATTCACTATATTTGTTTACTAAGACACTTTGACCCACTGCAGCAAAAACTTGTTTTAACTTTACATTAGTACTGTCATCAGTAGAATTCAAAACTTGTTTACCTGCAGCTACGGCACCAGAAGAAACTAATATGACTTCAATATCATTAGACATTAGATAATCTATTTGTTTAATCAACTGTGTCATAACTTTTGTAGATATACTGTCACTGTTATGTGTTATTAAGGCTGAACCAACCTTAACTACTATTCTTTTATATTTTTTATTCACAGCTTTCTCTATCCTCAGACAAACTTCATACATCCATAAATATTTATTAACCAAATATACTTCTACAAACTATTATACTCCTACTAAACGTTTCGCCTTCATTTTAATTATGAAGTACAATAAAGCAAATTCTTTATATCTAGAAAAATACTATTACCAATGTTAATAGCATCATACTTATTTTTTAGTTTTTTAATAGCCGTTGCTACATATTTCACTCCACTATTATTTTCAAACCAACCTAGCAACCCTATGTCTATTAACAGCATGAAAAAAATAAACATGACTTTTTTCATACTGTTAATTTCTTCTATAGCAGGTTTATTATTATTAAGTTCAAAATTTGGTTATCATGATAATCTGCTAAGCTATACCATAGTTTTATACTTCTTGATATCAATTGGCTTTCTAGATCAAAAATTAAATATAATTCCTAATAAGATCGTTATTCCTTTAATCCTATTTCTTCTTCTCCAACATGCATTCCAATGGAATATTAGTTTCTTGAATATATTATGGGAGTCAGGACATCAATATAATATCATTAACGCCATACTAACAAGTCTTTGGATTTTTTTATTCTTAAGTTCAATAAACCTTGCCAAACCTAGAAGTATTGGAAAAGGAGATATCAAATACTCGATTTTAATAAGCTTACTCCTTGGATTTCCTCTTGCAATCATAGCGTTAGTAACGAGTATTATATCGTGTACATTCTATACATATATGCAAATTGCATTCACTAAAAGGAAAATATTAAAACTACCTTTAGGGCCTTATCTCTCATTTGGTACTTTTTTATCAATAATAATTGGTAATGAAGTATTAAATTACTACCTAACCTTACGTGAACAAATTGCAACACTTATCTATACAATTAATTAATTTGTGTTGGTCTTAATTGAATCCACGGATTTAATTTTTCAAAAGCTCTTGAGAATGCTAAAATTTTTCCTTCTTCACCTATATTTGCAATAACTTGGAGACCAACTGGCATACCATTCTTGGTAAATCCACATGGAATACTTGCAGCAGGGAATCCAATCATATTAATAGGGAAGGTAAATGGAAATGCCCCATAAAAAGGATTAATATCCTCATCATTAATTTGAGTTGGCGGGCAACCAACTGGAAATGCTTCAACTGTCATAGTAGGAGTTAATATTAGATCATATGATTCAAATTTTAATGAAAACTTGTGTTTCAATAAATCAATTTTACCTAATGCACTGCTATATTCTGACCCAGAAACTTTAGCTCCATATTCTAAAGCATCAATTGTATACCAGGTTAAATCACTCTTATTCTCACTTAATAACCAAGAATATTTAGTATAAAAATTTGCTGTAAATATTTGCCAAAATTCTGAAAAATGATCTTCAATATTTATTTCAATGAAATCAGAGGTGTGAACTAAAGATTTAATTGAAAGAAGTGCATTTCTAATAACATCCATAACACTGTTATCTACAGGTGAAAACCCAAACTTTGAACACCATCCTACTTTAAAATGATTTATTGAATTATTGAGTTCATTTATAAAATCTGGGACTGGATCTTTGATAGATCTAGGGTCACGTTCATCATAACCTGACATTACTTCTAATAATATAGCTGCATCTTCTACTGAACGAGAAATCGGACCTGATTGACTAAACTGATTAGGTGTTTCTTGTCTGTTTGAAGTAGCAAGAAGGGGAATCCTATTTTGTGTTGGCTTTAAACCATAAACTCCGCAAAAACTTGCAGGATTACGAATTGATCCTCCACCATCACTTCCTTGAGCTAGAACACATAAACCCGCAGATACTGCGGCAGCGGCACCTCCACTTGATCCTCCACTTGTACGTTCTAAATTCCAAGGATTACGACAATGATCTCCCAGTTTATTCTCGGTATGACCAAGGAGACCAAATTCAGAAGTATTTGTTTTACCCAAAATAATGGCACCTGAATTCTTTATCCGTTCTATTATAATAGAATCCTGTTTTGATATATAATCTTGAAAAACTAGAGATCCAAAGGTAGTTCTAATGCCTCTCACTGCATCTAAATCTTTAACGGATATAGGAATTCCATGCAAGGGCCCCAATACAGAATCTTTATCCATAACAGCCTTTTCAGCTTGTTTTGCTTGACCAATCGCATAATCATACATAACTGTTAAATAACTATTAATTAGTGGATTAAGGGAGTCAATCCTTCTTAAATATCCTTCGGTAAGTTCAACTGGAGATAACTTTTTTGATACAATAAGATTTCTTAATTCAGTAACTGTAGAAAAAGCAAGAATTTCATCCATCTTTATCCTCAATATTATTTAACATTTCTGCTAACTATAATAATAACAAATGCCTACCACTTAAAGGTATTCTGTAATAAAATACACTAAAGACAATTCAATAAGGTTATATTATGGCTACAATACGTATCATGTATTGGAAAGAAATCCCTGTACAAATTCAAATATTAGATGGCCCTAACAGCAAGTCAATTCAATTAGACTCTCGATTTCAAGAAGGAGTTGATGCAATAGCAATGTTTGATGGGTCTGCTGGAACTGATGCCTATATAGATTCTTGGCATTGGGGTAAAGAACAAAATATAACAACAAATGCTGAGACTGAATCTAAAAATTTAGCTGACCAATATAATAAGAATTTCCCAAATGACTTCGTCAAACGTATTCGTGATTTGCATAGATCTGGAACTCGTAAACCATCACCTGGTGCTGTAGACCACTGGCTAAACTAATAAATAACCATTTAATAAAATCATGAATCTACTAAATACAATATCCAACTCATCTATATTTATATCAGATGGAGCTATGGGAACAAACTTACAATCTCGAGGCCTCGAAGCTGGAGGGTGTCCTGAATCATTTAACTTGCTCCATCCAGAAATAGTATCTAATATTGCAAAAAGTTTCTTTGATGCAGGTTCCCAAATGGTATTATCTAACACATTTGGTGCAAATCGGTTTATGTTAAAAAAATATGGTTATGGAAATAAAGTTAGCGAATTCAATTCACTTGCTATCAAAAATGCTTCAATCCACAAACCAGACAACCGATTTGTACTAGGAGCTATAGGACCAACTGGTGAAATTCTTAAATCTAATAGCGGATTAACTGAAGATGCTGAAGTTCTCGATGTATTTACAGAACAAACATCAGAATTATATAACGCTGGGGCTGATGGAATAATTATTGAAACTATGATTTCTACTGAAGAAGCATGCCTTGCCATTAAAGCTACAAAGGCTACTTCTAACTTACCAATATTTACAACTATGATGTTTGATAAAGGTCCTCGTGGTTGGTTTACAATGATGGGAGACTCTCCTGCTAAAGCTATATCAAAATTAGAAAATGCTGGAGCTGATGTTGTGGGGGCCAATTGTGGTAATGGAATTGTCGCTATGGTGGAATTAGCACAAGAAATAAGAGACTCTACAGACCAGCTTACATTAATTCATTCTAATGCTGGGATACCATCAATACGTAAAAATGAATTGATTTACCCAGAATCACCACAATATATGGTTGAAGGATTTCTTAAAATGAAAAATATTGGAATTAATATTGTGGGAGGCTGCTGTGGTACAACTCCTGATCATATCAATGCTTTTGCCAAAGAATTGAAAATATAATTAAATCAGATTACTATATACAAATACATTATTTAATATTTTATAAATAGGATATTATGAGTAAAAAACTTAGCATAGTAGAAGATACGATACAGAAATATGGTAATTGTGAAAGCCTAATTTCGATAGATCCTAATTTCCATGAAATATCTATTTCTCTCTTCGTAAAAGATAATATAGCTACAGTTTGGTCTTTCAGTCATAAAAAAGGGGTTGATCAGCGAATAGAACAAATCCGTGATCAATTAATTCATTTAGGCGGAATGACACCTATTCCTGGAACTCATAATCAAGCACAGTTTCCTAATGGAGAAATGTATAAAAGACCACTAAAGTTTTTAATAAGACAAGCAGTTGAAAAACCGGCTGATTTCAGACATCCTGCCGGACCCATTAGAATAAAAGATCTCCGCTCTCCATTAACTATTGAGATAATACCTCAGGAAGCTTCTGGAGGTTGTGTTTATGAAGTAACAACTATAGGAGAACACAAAACTGCTGAAATACGAAAACGTGCTATTGTTCAAGGATTAGTTCGTTATGGTGATATGGAAAAAGTTGAACCTACCAAAGCAATTTTCCCTAATGGTTATAGACGAGATGAACTTGTCCGCATTGTACTTCCTTATGCACGTAATATTACAGGTACTCAAGATATGTTAGAAGCTGATTCTATGCGAGGACAAATGACTACTGGAACATTAGGATTTTCCCCTCCAGTATAATTTTTTCAAATATCAGATAAATTTCTACATTTAAGGAGAAAAAATGACTTTTAAAGAAACTATGAACCCTAAAGAGAGATGCCTGAATGCTCTCTCTGGTTTAAAAGTAGATCGTCCTCCAATATTGAACCCAACAAACGTAGCAACTGTAGAATTAATGGATCTTGTTGATGCTCCTTTTCCTGATGCTTGCAGAGACCCTGAACTGAATGCACGTCTTGCTGCTACAGAATATACTGAGCTTGGGTTTGATTGTATTACTCCATATTTTTCTATAATACAAGAATCTTCTGCGCTTGGTTGTGAAATTCAATGGGAACAAAAAGACAATTGGCCAACCGTTAGAATGACTAATCCCATTTGGAAAAATCCAGAAGATGTTATGATACCTCCTAATTTTCTTAAACATCAAGATTCTATTGCAATCACAGATTCTATCAAAATCCTTAAAGAACAATATGGAGAAGAAGTTGCAATTGTAGGTAAAACTATGGGCCCTTGGACTTTAGCCTATCACGTTTTCGGTGTTGAAAGGTTTCTCTTAATGTCAATAGATAATCCTAAAGAAACTCTGGACTGCCTACATAGACTTAAAGAAATATCTGTTCTCTTTGGTGAAGCCCAAATCGATGCTGGAGCAGATGTTTTAACTTTTCCAGACCATGCAACTGGAGATCTAGTTAGTGGTAAATACTACGAAGACTTCTTGCTCGAAATACACCAGGAAATGGTTGAAAAGCTACCTGTTCCTTTAATTTTACATATATGCGGTAAAACAACAGACAGAATGGGATATATTGCACAATCAGGAATGGCAGCTTTTCATTTTGATTCTAAAAATGACCCCCAGGAATCAATGGATATTGTAGATGGTAAAATTCGTCTAGTAGGTAACATTAATAATCCAGAAACACTATATTCAAAAGGCCCAGCAGAAGTTCGTGCAGAAGTATACCAGTGTATGGATGCAGGAGTACAAATGATTGCACCTGAATGTGCTATACCCCTGGCCACTCCTTTAGAAAATCTATTGGAAATACCAAAAGCAGTCCGAGATTGGTGCTCTGAGCATAAATGAAACAAGTAGTTATACCATGAGTCAAATCGTCAATCAAGCGCCTGATTTTATCATCATAGGTGAAAATATTCACGCAACACGTGTTTTGTTACGAAATGGTAAAAGAGCAAAAACACTCCCTGATACATCTGAAGTTGTTCCATTCATAAATTCATCGAACACAGAAGATTATTTAGTAGTACCTCCATGGTTTCGTGAAACTCAACCATATCAACAAAATCAAATCAAACATTTTATGATTGCATTTATGAACGGAATCAAGGGAAATGATCAAGAAAAAAATATTGCTTCGGAATATATAGGATATGAGGTTCGAAGACAAGAATCCGCTGGAGCACACTATTTAGATATTAATGTTGATGAAATTCACTATGATTTAGAAATACAAAAACGAGCAATGAAATGGGTTGTCTCGACAGTAGAAAGTTATTCTTCAATACCTCTTTGTATTGACTCCTCTAATTCTGACATAATACTTGCTGGGCTCTCAGAATATAAAGGTAAAAATGGACCACCAATAATTAATTCATATGCCGTAGAAAGACCTGAGGTCCTTGAGATGCTGAAAGAATACGGTGGAAAAGTTATTACAATGGCTACAAGTGGCACAGGTATGCCTCAAAATTCAGAAGAGCGAGTTGAAAATGCTAAAATTGTAATAGACAACCTTCTAAAAATTGATATTCCACTAAATGATATTTTTCTTGATGCTATTATTTTCCCAATATCAGTTGACCCTCAAAATGGTAATCACTACCTTGAAGCTGTAAACAAACTCAGAAACATATATGGAAATGACCTCTATATTGGAATGGGCCTAAGTAATGTTTCTTTCGGTATGCCTAAACGAAAATTAATTAATTTAGCTTTTATTCACTTATGTATCAAAGCTGGTATTAACGCTGGTATTACCGACCCAATTCAAACAAAAGTTAATGACGCACTTACAATTAATCCTGAATCATACCCTGTAAAATATGCCATTGATATGTTATTAGGTAAGGATGACTTTTGTATGAACTATATCTCTGCATTTAGAGAGGGAAAGCTATAAATTGTTAAATGTATACTATTCTTTATAATTGACAAGCTATTTGGAGAATAATAATATTTTCATAACACATAAATATTTCCCTGGAATTTATTTTTAAAGGACTAACAAAAAACTATGCCAATAACTAATCCCCAACTTGAATCTGAAATGGTGCATATCGCTAAACCATCTGAGGTTGAACATATTCGTAAATTATTCAAAGATGCAGATCCATTAATGCAAGAAATCGCATATGCTCTAATTACTGGAAATGATTCTGAAGTAGGCTCTCTGTCAAAAAAAGCTTTAGAAGAAGGATTTGATGCAAATACCGTACTTGACGATGGCCTGATTGCAGGAATGGCTATAGTAGGAATAAAATTTAGAGACAACATTATATTTGTTCCAGAAGTCCTTATTTCCGCACGTGCTATGAAAGCAGGAATGGCCCACATTGAACCAATTCTTTCTGCATCTGGGGTGGAACCAAAAGGCACAGTTGTGATGGGAACTGTAAAAGGGGATCTTCATGATATCGGAAAAAATTTATGCATCATGATGCTACGTGGTAATGGTTATGTGGTACATGATCTTGGCGTAGACACAAAATCTGAAGATTTTATCAATGCAGTTGTAGAGTATGAAGCTCCTATTATGGGAATGTCTGCTTTACTTACTACAACTATGCCGAATATGGGAAGAGTAATTGAAGCATTTGATGATGAAGGTTTACGTGAAACAGTAAAAATTATGGTTGGAGGAGCTCCAGTTACTCAGGAATTTGCCGAAGATATGGGAGCTGATGGTTATGGAAAAGATGCTATTTCCTGTGTAGACTTAGCTAACGATTTCATACAATCTGAAGAATACTAAAAAAAATGCATTCAGTTAATAAATCCCGCTATGAAAAAAGTTTGAAAAATTTATATACGATCTTTCAGGATATTTCTAAAACTACAAATCAAGTCTCTAGATCACGATGCCCTTATAAAAACGTTAAATCAAATTGTACAGCTTCTTTTGGCTGTAGAAATCAACAGAAAATCATTAAATCCAATCAAAGTTATTTAAAATGTATTGGCAGTGACAATCTTAATTATCAGGACGCATGGCAAAATTCACCAATAACACCTGCTAGTAAATAACCATCTTAATTAACAAATACTATCCTATCTATTCTTGGCGAAATTGGATAAAATCATAAAAATCCAATTAATATTATTTATTATCCAACAAACATAAGATTATGACTACAGATATACTAATACTACAATGCTAATACTTGGTAACAAAAAGGCAAATCTAGTAACCGGAAAATCCATATTTGATTATGCAGATGACTTGAAAGTTCGTGTGCCAACTTCTTGTGGTCGTAGTGGTAAATGCCATGAATGCATAGTAGAAATCAAAAACGGATACAATAAACTAACACAACCCACAAACAAAGAGTCTTTTCTTAAAGAACCATATCGCTTAGCCTGTCAGACTAAAATAGATTCAACAGATGAACCGATAGAAGTATCTGTTTTAAAAAGACAACCTCGAATATTAGTAGATTCTAAAATGTCTAGTAATTACCCGTCTTTTTCTCCCACAATTAAAAAAATTGGAAATTATGTATTTTACAATGAAGCACAAATTGATACTTATAAAGATTGTATTTACGGTCTTGCCATAGATTTAGGCACAACCACAGTAGCAATGAACCTCGTAAATCTTGAATCAGGAGAGATTTTAACTACTACATCATTTGAAAACCCACAAAAATTTGGTGGAAGTGATGTTATGAATAGAATTTCTTACGATTCAACTGAATTTCAGGGTGAATTGCAAAAAGTGATTATATCTTCAATCAATTTTGAAATTGGAGAACTATCGCGACGACTTAAATTTCATAGAAGAAGAATATATGAAATCGTTATTGTTGGTAATTCAACTATGAGAGACATCTTTTTTGGTTTAAACGTACAAACAATTGGAGAAAAACCATATAAGTCTACCACTGAACTAGAATTTGAAAAGGGTACAAAGTCATCTACAACGCTTGAAACTCGTGCAAAATCAATTGGTCTTCGAATATTTCCAAACGCACCCATATATGGTGGTCCGCTAATTGGATGCCATATTGGATCTGACATAGCAGCAGGTATGGCTACACTCAATTTTGAAAAAAGCGAAAAACATATTATGCTGATAGATATCGGGACAAATACAGAAGTAGTAATCGGCAACAGCAATCATATAATTGCTGCATCATGTCCAGCAGGCCCTGCATTTGAAGGAAATGGTATTGTATATGGAATGCCTGGGTATGATGGTGCAATTGAAAAAATTAATATTGCTAACGGAACACTAAAGTATCAAACGATTGGGGGAGTTGAACCTCAGGGCATTTGTGGCTCAGGGTTAATCGACTTATTAGCTAATCTTAGGAATAATGATCTAATGAACCCTCTTGGGGTTTTTAAAGATAAATCAAATGAATATATCTTTGCACCAGAACAGCAAATGTCTATATCTCGTTCTGATATAAGTATTCTTGCACAAGCTAAATCAGCCAATTACTGTGGTCAATATATTGCCCTTAGATCTTATGGAATTCCTTTAAATAAAATAGAAAAACTATATTTAGCTGGTGGATTTGCAAATTATATTTCTATAGATAACGCTATTGATATAGGCTTCTTGGCTAATATAGACCCTTTACGTATTGAAAAAATCGGTAATTCTGCACTACATGGTGCGACTATCTTATTGCTTTCAAAAGAAAAACGATCTTCCATCGAACAGCTAGTACCAAAAATTGAACATATTGAACTCGAAACTACACCAGATTTTTTTGATATCTTTGTAGAAGGATGTCAGTTCAAACCAATGATAGACATCAAACAATAAACATCAGGAGGTATTTATGAATCCAACTGTACTTATTACTGATTACGTATGGCCATCGATAGATGCAGAAAAACGTATATTGAAAGAAATTAATGCAAATATTTTAATTGCCCCTACAGGTGACGAATCAACATTAATTAAAATGGCAACTAAAGCAGATGCTATAATTACATGTTTTGCGCAAGTAACAGACAAGGTTATTCTCTCTGCAAAAAACTGTAAAATAATTAGTCGTTATGGAGTAGGTGTTGACAATATTAATGTTGACACAGCCACGAAAGAAAATATTATCGTAACTTATGTACCTGATTATTGCATACCTGAAGTATCGGATCATGTTATAGCAATGATGTTAACGTGGAATCGTAAAATCCTTAAACACCATAACCAAACAAAAACACAAGGATGGAGTAGTGTTTCGTTGAATGACAGAATAATGCGTCTTAACGATAAATATCTAGGGATAATTGGATATGGTAGGATTGGCAAAACTGTTGCGTCCAAAGCTAGTGCATTCGGTTTAAATATATTAGTATATGACCCTCTGATTCCAGAAGAAACACAAGATTCATTGGTAACATTTGTATCACTCGAAGAACTACTAAAAAAATGTCATTTCATAACTTTACATGCACCTCTGTTAGAAAGCACAAAAGATTTAATGAATGAAGATCAATTCTCTCTTATGAGGCCTGATGCTTTTTTAATTAATGCAGCAAGAGGTGGTTTAATTAATGAAAAAGCCTTATATAATGCTATTACTTCTAAGAAAATCGCTGGCGCTGGACTAGATGTACTAGTAGACATTGACCCGCCCATTGATCATCGGATTATTAATCTCGAAAATGTAATTATCACCCCCCATACTGCTTTCTTTTCCCAAGAATCTGTCATTGAACTAGAAGAAAGGGCTGCAAAAGAAGTAGTACGTGTAATTAACGGAGAAATGCCAGATAATATTATTAATCCTAATGTTATCAGTACTTCAAGGGCAAATATAACAACTAAATAATTGTATTCAAACCTAAGAATTCAATTAACCAAACATATCTACTATAGTAAATCAATGTCCTATGTGATAGAATAAATCTAATTTAATAACATAATAAATAATGAAAACTAGCAAAGTTAAGGCCTGTTTTTATCATAGATAGTATGTTACTGTAATCGTATTATTATAAGAATTAGAACCTTTCTCTCGTAGCAGGAGGAACAAGAAAAAATGACCAAATTGAAGTTAATATTATCAATCTCTCTTATTATTGGTGTAGCAATTCCAACGTTACATGTATATGCTGCGTCAAGCACAACTGGTACTGCTATTATATTTGACTCACTTTCAAAAAGTGATGCAATTGTTTACTCTATCGAAAATGCTGTTACCCCAGATAGTGGTAAAGAATTAGTTGGATGGCTAGTATCAGATGATGCAAAAACAAATAAATCGACTGGTGCAATGACTATCTCAGATACTGGTGCAATTGCACATACTTTCGACCAATCATCGACTGGGTACAGTGGTGATAATTTGCTCGATTCTTTTGCAAGTATAGTTATCACTCAAGAAACTATTGGGTCTAATCCTACTGCACCATCAAGTAGTATCGTTCATTCATATTCAGTGCCGTCGGGGTCTATTTCTCATATACGTAAATTAACAACCGATTTCACTTCAATAACTTCTGAGCTAAACATTGCTATTACTGAAGCTTCTAAAGCTTCTAGTTCCTCATCTCTTGCTGCAGGAAATCAAGTGTTAGAAAAAGTAGTTAATGCTATAGAAGGTCCTAACGGTTCAAACTATGGTGATCTTGATAAAAATGGAACGACAGAATCTGTTGGAGATGGCACAGGGCTTTTAGTTCACTTAGCAGCTGCAACGTCAGCAAATGCTATTAGTGGTGCCGGAGGAAATGCCACAGTTGATACTCACGGTAAACTGGTAGACACTAATACAGGAAATGCAAATTCCTTGCTTGTTCAAGCTCGTGATGAAGCTATTGCACTTAGTTCTGAAACGAATTCAACTGTCTTTAATCTTAATATTGCTAGAATTGCTGTCCTTTTACAAAATGCTCGCGATGGGATAGATGCTGATGCAAGCGGAACAATAGAATCAACTACAGGTGAAGGCGCTGTTAGGCAAGCTTATGTAGAAACACAAAAAATGGCTACCTTCAATATAACTGGAGATGCAGCTCCGGTAACACCAGTTGTTGAGACACCTAGTGTTGGAGACTCACTTGTTCCTGTGTCAATTAAATTAGTGCTAGTATTTGCTGCATTATTATTAGTGATGGGTACTGGTTCGTTATTAGCAAGAAAACTAATCTAAGTATTTTTTGCAAGTAACTGAATCTCCCCGGTATATTAGTATTTGTTACTAATATAGATTCATTGTTTTGCTAATAACATAATACTGATTAATTAACCAAATACTTATGCATATTACACATATTTTTTCCAATAATGAATTAATCTGTCTTCAGTATACCTGCGACATATGTGAAAGTGAGATGTTAGAAATTCAATGCAAGATTATATGTAAGAAATGCGGTTATGCTAGAGATTGTTCAGATCCATAATTTAGAAATTATTACATAAAAAAAACAATTTCTATTTTCATAATGGAAAAAGTGGTTAGTCTAGCCAATATCATTGTATAATTTAAATAGACACATTAGCAATAATTAAGATTTAGGAGACCTATATTGAAACTTACTGGTTCACAAATGGTATGCGAGTCCTTAATTCAAGAAGGAGTCGATGTTATTTTTGGGCTCCCTGGGGGAGCTATATTACCACTATACCAAACATTGCCTGAATATCCAGCTTTACGTCACATATTAGTACGACACGAACAAGGTGCTGCTCACGCTGCAGATGGATACGCTCGTGCAACAGGTAAGCCTGGTGTCGCATGGGCAACTTCAGGTCCTGGAGCAACAAATCTCGTTACTGGAATTGCAACAGCTCAAATGGATTCTGTACCATTGGTTCTAATAACAGGACAGGTAACACGTGCTGCTATCGGGTCTGATGCTTTCCAAGAAACAGATACTACAGGCATTACATTGCCTATAACTAAGCATAATTATCTTGTTATGAACGCAGCTGATATTCCCAGGGTAATTAAAGAAGCATTTCATATTGCATCTACTGGTAGACCTGGTCCTGTACTTATAGATCTTCCTAAAGACGTACTACAAGAATTGGCAGAATTTAAATACCCTGAAACTTTGAATTTACCTGGATATAAACCAGCTACAGGAGGTCATCCTTCACAAATTACTAAGGCTGCATCTTTAATAAATCAATCCAGCAAGCCAGTTATATTAGCTGGACATGGAATTATTATTTCAAATGCATTTAACGAATTAAAAGCTCTAGCAGAAAAAGCACAAATCCCTGTTATTACAACATTGCTTGGGATCAGTTCTTTCCCAGAAGATCACCTGCTTTCTGTAGGTATGCCTGGTATGCATGGAGTTGCTTATGCAAGCTTAGCAATTGAGGAATCTGATTTGTTAATTGCTGTAGGTATGCGATTTGACGATAGAATTACAGGTAAACCTAGTGCCTTTGCTACAAATTCAAAAAAGATACATATAGATATAGATCCATCTGAAATAGGGAAAAATATAGATGTAGAAGTTCCTATTGTAGGTGATTTAAAAATTGTTTTAGATAAACTAAATACAAAAATTAAACCAAATACTCACAAACAGTGGCTCTCTCAAATTGATGAATTAAAATCTAATCATCCTTCTCTTGACATTCGTGATACTAAAAAATTACTACCTCAATTTGTTATAAAAGAATTATGGGAGGCTACAAAAGGCGAATCTGTCATCGTAACGGGTGTAGGTCAACATCAAATGTGGGCAGCTCAACATTATCAGTACACAGAACCTAGAACGTGGATCACGTCAGGTGGATCTGGTGCAATGGGATTTGAAGTTCCAGGCGCAATGGGTGCCCAAGTAGGAGCTCCCTCAAAAGTTGTTTGGTCCATTGCCGGAGATGGTGGTTTTCAAATGACTATGGGAGAAATAGCGACCATGGTAGAAAATAAGATTCCTGTGAAATTCGCAATTATAAATAATGGAAATCTAGGAATGGTTCGTCAATGGCAAGAATTTTTCTATAAAAAAGATTATGTAGCAACTATATATAAAAACAACCCTGATTTCACTAAATTGGCTGAGGCATTTAATATTCTTGGTATAAGAGTAACGCGTAAAGATCAAGTTAAACCCGCTATTCTTGAGGCTATGGAGTATCCTGGTCCTGTAATTGTCGATTTCGTAGTTGAAGAAGAAGAAAACGTTTATCCTATGATTCCTGCAGGGCAAACTGTTGGCGACATGGTAGAAGAACCTCGTACGACAAAGGCAAAATTATAATTATGAATAATCATTCCCAAACATCAAAACACACTATTTCTGCTTTGGTTCTAGATAAACCTGGAGTACTTAATCGAATTTCAAGTATGTTTAGAAGAAGAGGGTTTAATATTGCCAGCTTAGCTGTCGGTCAAAGCGAAAACCCAGATCTTTCTCGAATGACTTTTGTCGTAGTAGGAAATAACTCTGTTGTTGAACAAGTAACTAAGCATTTAAATAAACTAATTGATGTGATCAAAGTATTAGATTTATCATCTGAAAACGTAATATCTCGTGAATTAGCCTTGTTTCGAATAAATTCTTCATCTCAAGCCCGTAGTGAGATAATGAATTTATCTAATATTTTCCGTGCTAATGTAGTTGATATAGCTCGTAATACTATGATACTTGAAATTACTGGAGATGAAGAAAAAATTGTTGCTTTTGAAGAAATGCTACGTCCATTCGGTATTATCGAAATTATGAGAACCGGGACTATATCTCTAAAACGTGGGATGGATGCATCAACATCTCTACAACAACCTAAAGAAAGAAAAAATCAATCCAGCTGGGGAGAAGCTGCATCAGTATAGCAAATTAGAGGAGAAATATTTCAATGACGACTATTTATTATAATAATGACGCTAACCTTGATTTACTAAAAAACAAAGTTATAGGTATCATAGGTTATGGAAGCCAAGGACATGCACATGCCCTAAACTTAAAAGATAACGGTCAAAATGTATTAATAGGATTATATCAAGGAAGTAAAAGTTGGGAAAAAGCTGTTTCTGACGGACTAGAAGTTACTCTTGTAGATGATTTAGCCAAAAGAGCAGATATAATCATGATGTTGCTACCAGACCACACTATGGCATCAGTATATAAGGAATCTATAGAACCTTACTTGTCAACTGATAAGACACTTATGTTTGCCCATGGATTTAATATACATTATAAAGCTATTGTTCCACCCAACAATGTTGATGTTTCAATGGTTGCACCTAAGGCTCCTGGCCATAGAATGCGTGAGGTTTTTATAAAGGACTCAGGAGTTCCTGGTTTATTAGCGATCCATAACGATGCTTCTGGAAAAGCAAAAGAAATTGCATTAGCTTATTCAAAAGGTGTTGGTTGTACTAGGGCAGGTGTACTCAATACAACCTTTAAAGAAGAAACTGAAACAGACTTATTTGGAGAACAAACAATATTGTGTGGCGGAGTAACAGCTTTAATTAAAGCTGGCTTTGAAACCTTAATCGAAGCTGGATATCAACCTGAGTCTGCTTATTTTGAGTGTATGCATGAGTTGAAGCTTATAGTTGATTTACTTTACCAAGGTGGAATGGAATATATGCGCTATTCAGTCAGTGACACAGCAGAATATGGAGATTATTCTAGAGGACCTATGGTGATTGATTCTTCTGTCAAAGAAAAAATGAAAGATGTATTGAAGTCAATCCAGGATGGAAGCTTTGCTCGAGAATGGATCGCTGAAAATGATGAAGGTCGTGCACGTTTCAATCAACTCAGAAAATCAAATGCTCAACACCCTATCGAAGTCGTAGGTAAAGAATTAAGGGGTATGATGAGTTTTCTGAATGACTCAGATTAAATGTACTGCGATATATGTTGTCACCTTAGCAGGAGGAGTGATTTCTCATGACAAAAAAACAGGTCCTAATATTTGACACCACTCTAAGGGATGGAGAACAATCCGCTGGTGCTGGATTAACTACTCATGATAAATTAGAAGTCGCGCGTTATTTAGATTTATTGGGTGTCGATATAATTGAATCAGGATTTGCTGCTAGTTCTCCTGCAGATTTCGAAGCCGTCCGTACAATATCAGAAGAAATTCAAAGACCAACTATCGCATCCTTAGCAAGATGTAATTTCAAAGATATAGATTCTGCATGGGATGCAATTAAAAATGCTCAGAACCCTCGAATTCATGTCTTTATATCAAGCTCTGATGTTCAAATATGGCACCAATTAAAAAGCAATCCTGAAGAGGTCCTTGATCTTGCTATATCATCCGTACAACATGCTCGTCAATATTGCGAAGATGTAGAGTTTTCACCAATGGATGCTACACGAACAGACCCTCAGTATCTATATGCTTTGCTCGAAGCTGTTATTAAAGCTGGTGCTTCAACAGTCAACATTGCTGACACTGTTGGTTATTCAATACCTTCAGAATTTGGAAAATTAATCAATTCAGTCCGTAAAAATGTTCCTTCAATTAACGAGGCGACTATCAGCGTACATTGTCATAATGACCTTGGCAATGCTTCGGCTAATAGTATCTCTGCAATAGAAAACGGAGCTACACAAATTGAAGGATGTATTAACGGATTAGGAGAACGTGCAGGCAATGCTGCTCTTGAAGAAGTAATTATGACTATCGAAACTCGCCAACAAAAACTTGGTGTTCATACTAATATTGATACTACAAAAT
>Ga0310344_10001079_pt1 | contig 21135 bp, 17 predicted proteins | sample HC15DNA20200_MG_FD_203801 | JGI IMG/M metagenome (GOLD analysis project Ga0310344, IMG submission 203801) | Marine microbial communities from station ALOHA, North Pacific Subtropical Gyre - HC15-DNA-20-200_MG | ecosystem: Environmental > Aquatic > Marine > Oceanic | place: Pacific Ocean: North... | reverse complement strand
AAGGACACGGCGATGTCGCTTTTGGGGTCCGACCTGGCGAGGTCCGAGAAGTTCACGACCAGTCTGCGCGACGGTCTCGATATCCGGGAAACCCTCAGGAACTGGCACACCGGCGACCTGTTCGTCAAGGTTCTGCCACCCACCCGGGGCAGTCTCGATTGTGTCCTGATGTTCTTCGATTCCCCGGCCGATCCCCGCGACTATCCGTGGCGCATCACGTGGATGGCCGAGCACCACGACGAATCAACCCTGGCCCTGTTTGCGACCGATTTCCGTTCCGAACTGGCCGGCCCCGGGATCGGACTGGCCAACTACGGCGGAGCCATGTTCCTGTTCCCGCCCCGGCCCGTTCCCGAGGTCTGGGCCGATCCGAGGTTTGACTGGGCCGATACGCTCGAGGAACGACTGCTGGCCGCAGCTTGTCATTACAGCCGGGAACGCCACATCGCCGTGCTCAGCCATGCGGCTCCCGGAGCCGCCTGGCGAAGGCTCGCCCGACAGCATGGCCGGAAGCTGGTTCACGTCCCACTGGGACGTTTCAGCCAGGAAACCGTCTCGCGGCTTCGCCAGGTCCATGTGCTCAACGGACAGGAAGTCCGCAGCTACGCCGCGCATTTCATTCGCAAGGCGTAGGCGGCAGCAACAGCCGAAATTTCATCACACGCGAACCCGGAATTTCCGTCGCCGCCGGGACCAGAACAACGGGAACCAGTCCCCAAATCACTTCTTCTTCACCGTCTTACCGGTCAACTCGGCGAAAACGTGCTCGATGTTCTCCTCCCGGGTCTTCACATCGACGCCGGTCCATTTCTTGTACCACGGAAGATCGATTGAGGTCTTGATCTCCGCAAGCGTCTTGCCGTCATCGACGGCCTTCTGGATCGCCTGGCGCAACTCGACGAAATAACGCTTCTGAGTGGCGATCAGCGCCTTGCTCGAGGTCTCGCCATGTCCGGGAGCGATCATCTTGATCGGCAACTTCGCCAGCTCGGTCAGCACCCCGATCCAGGTCTCCGTGTTGCTGTCGCCGGTGTAGTTGAACGCCCCGTTGACACACGAATCTCCCGTGAAAGCAATCCTCTGCTTGGGCAACCAGGCAATGGCATCACCAGCGGTATGTGCGTGTCCGAAATGAATCAACTCGACCCGCATCGTCCCGTCGTCGATGACCAGCTTGCGAGGGAAGTACAGTGACGGCTTGTCATAACCCAGCGGTCCGTACTCCTCCTTCTTTTCCTTCTGGGACTTCTGGAAACCGGCGATCCCCTTGGTGTCGAACAGTGCACGGCTGTTCTCTGAAGCAATGGCCACCGCACCCAGCTTGGTGTACTTCACGTTCCCATCGGCGTGGTCACCGTGATAGTGCGTATCGAAGACGTACCGGATCGGCTTGTTGGTCGTCTTGCGAATCAGCTTGATGACCTCATCGGCCTGGTTGGGAAAATTGGCGTCGATGACCAGGACGAAGTCACGAAAGACGACCCAGCCCTGGTTGCATCCGATGAACTCCGGCTTGGTCTGTGTCTTGCGGAAGAAGACCCCCGGAGACAATTCGGTGACGGTCGTCTCTGTCGGAATGAACCATCCCGAGGCCCAGCTCGAGAGTCCCAGGACCATGGCAACCGAAAGGGTGCCGATTCCAAGCCGTTTTGCAGGTGTCATCTCTCGGGCCTCGACTGTGTGAGTTGGAGTACGTGGTCGCACAACGATGCGGCCACCGGGTGATGATCACGCCCAGACATCGTCCTCGTCAAGTGTCCCGAGCGGGCGATTCGCGGCGTCTCCACCATCGGTCGGTACCGGCGACTCTTCCTGGTTGTCTCCCCAGATGCGGCGAAGTTCTCTCAGCTTCTCCTGCTCGCCAAGGTGCTCATAGCAGGCAGACAGCCGTGAGTAGGCCGGCGCGTAGTTGACACAATCCTTGAAGACCAGCTCGAGTGTCTCGGCAGTCCGTTCGATCTCGTTCTGTTCGGCCAGCGCCAGGGCCAGGTTGTACTTCACGCCCGCGGAAAAGGGGACCTGTTCCAGGACCTTCTGGTACCCCTGCAGGGCCTTCAGCATGTCACCCTTACGAGCCCGCAGATTGGCAGCATCCAGTTCGGCCACGACGTTGCCGGTGATCTTGCCACCGTAACAACGGAACAACTGAACGATGGCCACCGGAATGCCCAACAAAAACAACAGGTTCCCGAACAGCATCTTCCAGGCTTCAGGCCGCATGCAGGCCGGACAACGGTAGGTCACCCGCGAACTGAATCCCCAGATGGCAACCAGGAAATAGAAGTAGAAGATCGTGAATCGCTTGGGCTTGGAGTACATCTGGCACTCCTCGCAAAGGCCGAACTCATGTTCATTGGGCAATCCCCCCTGGCCCGTGGTCGTCAGTGAATCACAGAAGTGGCAATAGACCTGGGGAGTCTCTGGCATGTCCGACAGATCCAGTGTTGCGGTGCATTCCGGACAGATCTCTGTGCGAAATGCTCCCCCACGTCCCTCCTCAATCATCTTCCCGCGGGTCATCTCGGCCCACGTGGCACTGCGGGCGACATCGACCGCACGTTTCAGATCGGTAGCCGGAAACTTGTAGAGGCGGAACACGGCGGTGTCGGCCATGTCACCAGTGACAAATGCCACCGCCAACCGCTCCTCGTAGACCTCCATCGAGATGATGTTGGCCGCCTGCAGTTGGACGTCGTCCAGGATCAACTCCTGGCCATCAAAGGACCCCTTCTTTTTCGAAAAGAACCCGGTTTCGTTTCCGTTTTCGTCGACCCAGCGAAACTTGAAGTGAAGCGGGAGTTCGGACATCACGTTGCCTAACAATGACTGCAAAATCGAGCGGTGAACCGACCTGGGGATCAGCCGATCGATTGCGTGCGGCCCGTTTCCTGGGCCCGGTAGAGTCCGTAAACGGTCTGCAACACTCTCAGGCTCTCCTGAGACGAAACGGGTGGTTCGGCCAGGCCGGCAGCAGCGCGGACTGCCGCCTGCACAAACGGGGTGTAGCCCCGTGGCTCGGTGTTGCCATCCCAAACCTGGACACCCTTCGGGGCCCCGGCTTTCCAACTCTCCCAGGTCAACGGCTTGCCACCGTAACGGTTCAGATGCAGCCAGCCCTTTGAGCCCCAGATCTTGATATGAGTGTGATAACCGCGATTCAGGTAATAACCAGAGGTCAGGGTGCCCAGCGTGCCGTTGGCGTATCTCAAGGCCACCGCGGCCGAATCTTCCACGTCCAACGGCTGGCCTCCGACGTTTTCTGCAAACCCCGTCACGTGCGTCACGTGCGTGTCGGTCAGGTACGTCGCGAGGTCCAGCCAGTGAATGCCCAACCACGCCAGGTGCCCTCCACCGGAACGCGCCTTCTGGGCATACCATCTCTTGTGGTACGCCGGACTGGTCAGTCGGGTCTGGTCGGCGATGATGTGCAGCTCGATGCCGTAGACCTTGCCGATCTTCCCTCCGGAAATCAATTTCCGTGCCGCCTGGGTCTCGGGATTGGTCCTGTTGGCCAGGGCCAGCATCAGGTGCAGGTGCTTGGTGTCTGCCAGCTTCACCAACTTGGCAAATTCCCCGGCATTCAGACACGCCGGCTTCTCGGCGAACACATGGCATCCCGCCTCCAGGGCCTGGCGAATCACCCTGGGAGCCACCCGGGATTCCATTGACACCAGCGCCATCTCGGGCTTTTCCGCCGCCAGCAACTCGCCGTGATCCTTGTAGACCTTGACCAGTTTCTTTCCCAGCCCCCGCCTGGCTCCGGCGACCGCCTTCCCACTGGGATCTCCCAGCACGACACGGCCGGCCTCCGGACTGGCCGCCAGGGCCGGAAAGTAGGCGCCCAGGTGAGCACCGGTGTCATTGGTCAGAACGGCAACGGTGATGGTCTTGGGCATGGTGAAGCTCGTGAGGACCCAACGGAGGCGAACAGCAGCAAGCATACCGGCCGGAAATGGCGAATCAACGGCCACATCGGAATCGCACTACTCGAGATTCGCGTGCCGTGCGAACATCGTCTCGGGGCCCTCGCCACGACGATCCATCAACGCCAACACCACGGCATCGAGCACCACCAGCAGGCTCTGCTCAAACAAAGATCCCATCGGCTGGATCGACTCGGCCTCCGCTGGACCTTCCAGTTTCGGAGTCGGTGCCGGCACGAGCAGCTCGATCTCAGCCATTTCCCCGATCGGCGATCCTTCACGAATCGTCACCAGCGCCACCCGCCCTCCGCCCTCGACGGCTCGACGGGCGATCGGGACCAGTGAGCCCGTCGAGCCCGAACCCGATCCCACCAGCAACAGGTCGCCACTCCCGAAAGCCGGCGTGGTGGTTTCGCCGACAACATAGGCCGCAACACCCAGGTGCAGCAGGCGGATGGCAAACGATTCGATCGACCGCCTGGACCGACCGGCACCGGAGACAAAAACGCGTGTTGCCCCATCCAGGGCCTCGACAAGTTTTTCCGCCCGGTCATCATCGACCCGTCCCACTGTCGATCCGATTTCCTCGGCAATCCGCACCGCTCGGTCCCGAACACTCACGGCACCTGTTCTCCCATCAGCAGTTCGCGAATCTCCATGGCCGCCTCACGGGGCTGGTGATGATGAGCCAGGAAGCCACCGACGACGACAATCTGTGGCGCGAACTCGCGGACCGCCGGCAGGGTCTCGGGCTTGATTCCCCCCGCCACCGCCGCCCGCTCGGCCGGCGCCACTTCCAGCAACTGCGAGAGCTCCTCGAGCGGATCGGCTCCATCCTGCTGTCGATCGAATGCGGTGTGGACACACAACACGTCGGCCCCCAGCCGCAGCAACTCGGCCGCCCGGGCTGGTATGTCGGGACAGCCAATCAGGTCGACCAGCACGCGACCGTCGGCGGCCGACGCCGCCTCAACGACGCCGCGAACAGTCGCATCAGCAGCCACGCCCAGCACGCTGACCCAGTCGGCACCGGCCCGGTAGGCGAGCGACGCTTCCAGGCGACCGGCGTCCATCACCTTCAGGTCCGCCAACACCTCGACCCCCGGACACGCCTCGCGGATTCGACGTACCGATTCCATCCCGTATTCGATCACCAGGGGTGTTCCCACCTCGATGATCTCCACCAGGTCGATCAACTCGCGGCCGCGGGTGACCGCAACCTCGAGATCGGGTTCGTCGAGTGCCAGTTGCAGCAGGGTCATCGTTGTTTCGCCACCTTCTTGGTCGCCTGGCCGGTTGCCGGCACCAGCACGAACTTCTGGGCGCGTTTGCCGTTGATGTCGCCGCAGTAGAGATTGCCATCTTTGTCGACCGCAATCGAATGCACCCAGTTCAACTCCCCCGGCTGTTCTTTCCCGTCGTCCCCCTTGGGAATCACGACGTATTCGAGCACCTTGCCGGTAGTCGAGAACTTCACCAGCACCTGGTTGGCCGGTGGCACGCCCAGCACGACGTCGTCCTTGCGCCAGGCCATCGGTCCCGAACCGCAGGCCCAGATCTCGTCGTCGGCTGTCACACAAAACCCCCACGGCACCAGGATGTGTCGCCACTGGTCCAGGAACTTGCCCTTCTGGTTGAAGACCTGGACGCGCGCGTTGTTGCGGTCGGCAACGTAGAGCCGACCCTTGGAATCCATTGCGATCGCGTGCGGCAGGCTGAATTCACCCGGTCGCACGCCCAGCTTGCCCCACATTTTCACGAACCGGCCCCGTTTGTCGAAATGCATCACTCGACTGTTGGCGTATCCGTCGGAGACGAAAATGTCTCCCGACGGCGAGACAACCATATCGGTCGGGTTGTTCATGTGCCTTTGGTCATCACCGGATTCGCCCCGTGTTCCGAGCACCAGCAGGGGCTTGCCCTCCTGTGTCAACTTCATCACGCAGTGATTTCCCTGGTCGGCCACCCAGACATTGCCTTGGTGGTCCAACTTGATCTGGTGCGGTCGCCCAAACACGCTCCGGCCCCACGAACGGACATGGCGACCGGAAGTGGTGAAGATCTGCACCGCGGGATCGGTACGCGTGAAAATCCACACCTGCTGCTTCCTGTCGACGAAGATCCCTGGCACGTGGTCCCATTCGAGCCCATCAGGACGTTTTGGCCACGAGGGGTCTACTCGGTAGGTCCTCGAGACATTCAGCCGCGGAAAATCGGGCAGCTCCGTCTTCTGGGCCCTCACGGTCGAACCGGCCGATCCTGTCACGGCCGCCACCAACACCAGCATCGCCAGTCGCCGACTCATCGCGTTGTGCTCCCCGGGATCACTTCCCGTCACAGGGTCAGATCAGCCAAACATTCTGGACAACGGTTCACACGAAAGTAAAGCGGCGTCCTCGACGAGCACGTTTCCCATCACCGCAGGGCTCGGATATGGTGAGTCGTCCATCATCAACCCCATGTTTTCCCCGCAGGGACCCTCGGCCGATGCCCGGGCTGTTCTCCAAGGACCGCATCGTCGCCGGGCCGGGTTTCAACCGGTGGCTGGTCCCCCCCGCTTCGGTCGCCATCCACCTGTGCATCGGGTCGGTTTACGCCTGGAGCATTTTCAACCCGCCGCTGGAACGCGTCCAGGGCGTGGTCGGCCGCGCACCCGCCGACTGGTCGCTGGGCAGCGTGGTCTGGATCTTCACCGTCGCCATCGTCTTCCTGGGCCTCTCGGCAGCGGTGGCCGGGAAGTGGCTCGAACGGGTCGGCCCCCGATTGGTCGGCACCGTGGCGGCTGCGTGCTGGGGTGGTGGTTTCCTGGTGGGTGCCGCAGGCATCTGGACCCACCAGCTGTGGCTGGTCTACCTCGGTTACGGGGTCATCGGTGGCTGCGGACTGGGGCTGGGCTACGTCTCACCGGTCAGCACCCTGATTCGCTGGTTCCCCGATCGCCGCGGCATGGCCGCGGGCATGGCCATCATGGGTTTCGGCGGCGGGGCCATGATCGGGGCACCACTGAAGGAATGGCTGCTGGGGATTTTCCGTCAAACTCCCGAACGTCTGGGCACCGCCGACGGCGTGGAACTGGTGACCCAGGGTGGACGCCGGATGGCCGAGGTCTCGGGGACAATGCAGGAGGTGATCGTTGTCGCCGAGGAAGTCGGTGCCGAGATCCAGGACACCGTCTATGTCGTCGGCACCGGCAGTGTCGGCGTGGCCGAGACCTTTGTCGTGCTGGGACTGGCGTATTTCGTGGTGATGCTGATCGCCTCGTTCTGTTACCGGATTCCGGCCGAGGGCTGGACACCTGCGGGCTGGACACCACCCGAACAGGATGCGGCGGACAAGAAAATGATCAGCCGCCACGATGTCGGCATCGACCAGGCCATCAAGACCCCTCAGTTCTACCTCGTCTGGATCGTGCTCTGTTTCAACGTCACCGCCGGCATCGGCGTGCTGGGCGTGGCCAAGACGATGATGACCGAGATCTTCGGCACCACGCTGCCCGATGTGGTCGACGGAAGTTTCGCGGCCACTTACGTGCTGATGATCAGCGTCTTCAACATGCTCGGTCGATTCTTCTGGGCCAGCGTCTCGGACCGGATCGGACGCAAGCCGACCTACACCGTGTTCTTCGTACTGGGCATCGCACTGTATCTTTCGATCCCCTTCACCGCCGCTGCGGTCAGCGCCAAGCCGGCCACCATCTGGCTGGTCTACTTCTACGCCGCCACGATGGTGATCTTCACGATGTACGGCGGGGGATTCGCCACTATCCCCGCTTACCTGGCCGACCTGTTTGGCAGCCGTTTTGTCGGCGGAATCCATGGTCGTCTGCTCACCGCCTGGAGCACCGCCGGCGTGTTGGGCCCCTGGGCAATCACGTCATTGAGAGAAAGCCAACGGCTGCAGGCCATCGGTGACCTGGCGGCCAAGGTCGATCCTGCCAGGTTCCGAGACGCTTTCGGGGCCGACAAGGACCAGCTCGCAGAACTCGTTGCCACCAAGACCGTCGATATCGCCAACCTGATCGGCCTGCTGCCCGAGGGCACAGTTGATCCCCGGGCCACGCTCTACAACTCGACCATGTACCTGATGGCCGCGCTGCTGGGTATCGCCCTGGTTGCCAACTGGGCGATCCGTCCTGTCGACGCACGACACCATCTCGACGTCGAGCCGGGGCCCGGTCCGGCCGGTAACGACTAGCGGAGCCAGTCCTCGCCAAAGAGTCGCCGCAGGAGGCCGATCTGTCCGGCGTGGAGCATCTCGTGCTGAGCGCTCCACTCCAGTGCCCCGCCCTTGGTCCCAAATACGGGGTGCGGCTGCGTGGCCGGTTCGGGAAGAATGCTGTCATCCATTCCGCCGATCTCCTCAATAACCCGAGCGTGCACGGCATCGAACGCGGCGCGGATTTCAGCCGGAGTCGCATTGGCTGCCGGATCGGGATCCGGAACCGAGTCCTTCCCGTAAATCGAGAGGACCTGTTCACTGATCAGGTCCTCATCGCCGGGCTGAACACCGCGGACCCGATCCAATGCCAGGCGGTACTGGGCCATCGCCAGGTGACCGACCTGCCAGGCCACGTGGGTCACTCCCTCTGCCGGCTGGCGAAACCACTCCGACTCCGGCACCGCATCCACCAGGCTCACCGTGTAATCCCGGACACCCTGGATGCGGCCAACCAGTTCACTGATTCGTGACATGTCTTCCTGTGTCTCCTGCTCTGGAACCGTTCTCGAAACATCGCGACCTGCCGGCATCCTCCGTGAGCAGTCGCCCCAGCCTTCGCCTTCTCCGGCGGCTTAACCTAGCATGGGTCCATGTTCCCTGCACTTGTGCGCAATGAACGGCGACCGCTGGTTTGGGTCTTGTTGACCATAGCCGGGGTGTTTACATCGGCAACGGCCGTCCCGGCTGCTGAACAGCCGCCCACCAAGGCCGGCATCGCCTTTTTTGAACAGAAAATCCGGCCGGTACTGGTCAAGCACTGCTACAAGTGTCACTCGGGCCGATCCAAGAAACTCCAGGGCAAGTTCCGGCTGGACAGCCGCGACCTGATCCGCAAGGGAGGTGAGACCGGTCCGGCCGTCGTCGCCGGCAAACCGGGCTCCAGCCTGCTGCTGGATGCGATCCGTTACGAGTCCCTGGAGATGCCGCCCGACGGCAAGTTGCCGGCACGGGTGATCGCCGATTTCGAAACCTGGATCCGGATGGGCGCCCCCGATCCACGCGACAAGGCGCCTGCCGGCAAGATCGGCAAACAGCAGGGAATGAGCTTCAAGACGGCACGCGACTGGTGGTCCTATCAACCGGTGACCCGAAGCAAGCTGCCGGTGACAAAACGCGACAACTGGGCCCACAGGCGACTGGACCATTTCGTGTTGGCCCGACTCGAGGAACACGGCCTGCAACCATCGCCCGCAGCCGATCGGCGAACACTCTTGCGGCGCCTGAAACTCGACCTGCTGGGACTGCCGCCGACCGAAAAGGACATCGCCGAATTCGACGCCGACAAGCGGCCGGACGCGGTGGCCCGGCTGGTGGACCGCCTGCTGGCCAGCCGGCACTACGGCGAGCGGTGGGGCCGACACTGGCTCGACGTGGCCCGCTGGGCCGAGGACAACCCGACCAGCGAGGCCACCAACCGACCGCATCCCGATGGGTGGAGATACCGGGACTGGGTAATCGAGGCGATCAATGACGACTTGCCCTACGACCGGTTCCTGGTGATGCAGTTGGCCGCCGACCTCCTGCCGAACTTCCAGCGGAACGATCTCCGGGCGCTGGGATACCTGGGAACTGCCCCCACCTATCACAAGGATCCGCGGCTTTCCAAGACGGTGATCGAGACGATCGCGACCGACGACTGGGACGAACGAGTCGATGCCCTCAGCCGCGGCCTGCTGGGACTGACGGTTGCCTGTGCCAGGTGTCATCGACACAAGTTCGACGCGATCACCCAGCAGGACTACTACTCGCTGGCCGGAGTCTTCGCGAGCAACTGGAAAGTGAAGCGACCGCTGGTCGAACTGACCAACGAACAGGAGCGGCGGGTCATCTGGGCCCAGGACCGCATCTGGCGTCTCGAAGTCGCCATCTCGTTGAAGCAAGATCCGGCCACGCCATCGACTCCCGAAGAAATCGCGGCCATGAAGGCCGAACTGGCCACCCTGAAACAGACGCCTTTCCTCGACGCCCCGGCCACCCACGCCGTCTACGACGCGGCCGTGTTCATCGACGCCAGTGATCCGGACTTCACCTGGATGGATTTTCGGATCGGCGAATCCCGTGACCTGCCCGTGTTTCTCCGCGGCAACGTGGCCACCCCCGGCCCGATCACCCGCCGCCGTTTCCTCCAGGTGCTCAGCCCGAATCACAGTCCGACCGCATACGGAGGTGGTTCGGGCCGGCTCGAACTGGCCCGGTCCATCACCACCACGGCGGCCCCACTGGCGGCCCGCGTGTTCGTCAACCGCGTCTGGGGATGGCACTTCGGCCGACCGCTGGTGACCACCACCAGCGATTTCGGAGCCCAGGGCGAAAAACCAACTCACCCCCGGTTGTTGGATGATCTCGCCGCCGCCTTCATCGCCAACGGCTGGTCACTGAAGTGGCTTCACCGCGAGATTCTGCTCTCGGCCACCTACGCCCAGTCGAGCCGTCACCGACCGGATCCGGCCAGGGCCGACCCGGTCAACCGCTGGATCTGGCGATTCGCGCCCCGGAGGATCGATTTCGAGACCTGGCGGGATTCGATCCTGGCCGTCACCGGCTCACTAGACACCAAGCCTTTCGGACCGTCGCAAGCCGTCGACGATCTCAAGAATCTCCGGCGGACCGTCTACTCCACGGTCAGCCGCCGACAGGTCAGCCCGTTGATGCGGCTCTACGATTTCCCGGACGTTTCCCAGCACGTGCCCGGCCGCGAGGTGACCACCACGCCGCTGCAGCAATTGTTCGTCTTCAACAGCGAGTTCTTCATTCGGCAGGCCAACGTGCTGGCCAAGCACATCGACACCAATGGCGATCACGTAGCAGCCATCTCCAAACTCTACCGCCGTGTGTTCGCCCGGAAGCCTTCAATAAAAGAACAGGCCATCGGCCAGGCGTTCCTCGCTGCTCGACTCAAGACCCACCCCAAGACCGCCTGGCCCGACTACTGCCAGGCGATCCTGGCCACAACCGAACTGATGTTTGTCGACTGAAAGTGTCACCCGTGTTCAATCAGCTCCAACCCACCCGCAGACAGATGCTCGCCACGGCCGGCAACGGTTTCGGCCTGATGAGTCTCGCCGGACTGCTGGCGGCCGAAAAACCGGAGGGTGACGGCAAAACGGCCATTCGCCCCAACCCGCCCGCCAAACACGTCATCTTTTTGTTCATGACCGGCGGCCCATCTCACATGGACCTCTTCGACCCCAAGCCGGCACTCCAGAAGTTCGCCGGCCAGCGGCCCAAGACGGTCAACCTGAGAACCGAGCGCGTCACCAAGGGCATCCTCGCATCGCCCTTCAAGTTCCACCGGTCGGGCAAATCGGGCGTCGAGGTCAGCGAACTGCTGCCCAAACTCGGCGAAGTCATCGACGACATCTGTGTCGTCCGATCGATGTACACCTTCAACCCCACGCACACGCCCGCCCGCAACCTGATGCACTCGGGCAATATCGCCGTCACCCGTCCGACCATCGGCGCGTGGCTGAACTACGGGCTGGGCAGCGAAAACGAAAACCTGCCGGGCTTCGTGGCGATCAGCCACCCCCGCAGCGGCAAGCTGTGGAGATCGGGGTTCCTGCCCTCCGAGTACCAGGGCACGCGTTTCAGTCCCGACGAGACCGTGCCGGAGAAGATGATCCGGTACCTGAAGAACCCATCGCAGGACAAAGTGGCCCAGCGACAGCAACTGGATCTCATCCAGCAACTCAACGGCTTGCACCTGGCCGATCGATCGACCGACGGTTTTCTCGAGGGCCGCATCCGGGCCATGGAAACCGCCTTCCGCATGCAGTTCGCCGCCAGCGAGGCCTTCGACATCCGGAAAGAAACAAAATCGGTCCGCGGGCTGTACGGCGAAAACACATTCGGCAACTCGTGCCTGCTGGCCCGGCGGCTGGTCGAACGGGGTGTGCGCTACGTGCAGGTGTTCTCGGGTCCCGGCCAGCCGTGGGACGATCACCACAACATCAACAAGAACCTCCGGGGCCGCTGCCCCGATGTCGACCGTGCCTGTGCCGGACTGATCACCGACCTGAAGCAGCGAGGATTGCTCGACGAGACACTGATCGTCTGGTCGGGCGAGTTCGGCCGCACCCCGGTCTCGGAAGCGGGCACCGGCCGGGACCACAACCCCTACGGCTTCACCGCCTGGATGGCCGGCGGCGGCATCAAGGGGGGAGTGGCTCACGGGGCCACCGACGAGTTCGGTTTCCGTGCGGTCGAGAACCGGGTCAACATCCACGACCTGCACGCGACGCTGCTGCACCAGATGGGCATCGACCACGAACAGTTGACCTACCGCTTCAGCGGCCGCGACTACCGGCTGACCGATGTGCACGGACGCGTGCTGCACGAACTGATCGCCTGAACGGAGCTCCCGATGACCACTCCCCGCCGCGACTTTCTGAAGACCGCCGGCTTGATCGGAGCAGGCTCGCTGCTGACCCCCAAAACGGCCACGGCCGTCAACCGGACACGCAAGCCGATCGACGAATACGATCCGCAGAACGTCAAGCTGGCCCGCCGTGTCAGCGGGTCACTCTCGGACGACGACATGATGTTCCTGCAGCAACTCGGACTTCGCTCGGTCCGCGTCGACCTCACCCGCCAGCAGGCCAATCTCGGGTTCCTGCGCGACCTTCAGAAGCGATTCGCCAAGCACAACATCCAGATCTACTCGGCCGTCCATCCCGTGCAGGGTTCGGTCAACATCGGGCTGGGTCGGCCGGAGCGGGACGCGGAAATCCGGGAATACCAGGACTTTCTCAAAGCTCTCGGCCGGCTGAAGATCCCGGTGGCCGGATACGCGTTTCACCCGGGCAACACCTACAGCACCGGTCGTGTGGTCCACCGGGGCTACTCGGTGCGGGTCTTCGACCTGGACGTGTTCCGCAAGTCGGTCGAAAAGATGCGGTTCGGTCGCGAGTACGGCGCCGAGGAGATGTGGGGCAACTACGAGTACTTCATCAAGCGAGTGCTGCCCGTGGCCGAGGATTCGGACGTGCGGATGGCCCTGCATCCCGACGACCCGCCGGTGGCCAAGATGAACGGCGTCGCCAAGTTGTTCACTCACTTCGACGGCTACAAGCGGGCCAACGAGATCGCCGGTCGCAGTCCGCACTGGGGTGTGCTGCTGTGTGTCGGCACGTGGTCAGAAGGCGGTAAGAAGATGGGCAAGGACGTCTTCGAGATGATCCGTTACTGGGGCAAGCGGAAGCAGTTGTTCGCCATCCACTTTCGCAACGTCAGCGGCACGCTGCCGCGGTTCTTCGAGACCTTTCCTGACGACGGCTACCAGGACATGCCAAAGGTGATGCGAACACTGCGGGAGGTGGGTTTCAACGGCACAACCATCGGCGACCACATCCCGCGGATGATCAATGACAGTGGACTGCAACAGGCCGGAGCAGCCTACTGCGTGGCCTACATGCGGGCACTGCTGAAACAGGCCAACCGGGACGTCGGCTGACCCGTGTCCGGTTCCTGTTACGATCACCCACAGTACTGGGATCTCGCATTCCGTGACGAGACCCGGCTCGAAGCCAACTTTGTCCAGGCTGCCGCGAGAAAGTACTGCGACTTCCCGGTCCGTCGGGTGCTCGAACCCGGATGCGGAGGTGGACGCCTGGTGATCGAACTGGCCGCTCGGGGCTACGACGTCACCGGATTTGATCTCAGCGGCCCGGCCATCACGTACCTCCGTCGTCGGCTCAGGCGGCGCGGCCTGACAGCCAACGTCTTCGAAGGCGACATGATCCGCGAGCACATCGAGCCACCGGTCGACCTGGCCATCTGCCCGATGAACACCTTCCGGCACCTGACAAGTGAAACCGACGCTCGCCTTCACCTCCAGTCGGTCGCTGCCAGCCTGAGACCGGGAGGTCTCTACCTGCTGGGCTTTCACCTGCTGCCGAACGACATCGATCCCGAGTCTTCCGAGCGCTGGACGGCACGCCACGGCCGGACGCGCGTGACGTTCTCCCTGAAAGTCCTCGATTCGAATCGTCGTCGTCGCATCGAGACGCTGCGGTTCCGCCTGCAGGTCACCACCGGCCACAGACAACCCCGGAAACTGGTGCTGGCCGACGAGTTTCCCCTGAGAATGTACACCGCGTCACAGTTCATCCAGTTGCTGAAGTCGGTGCCCGATCTCGAACTGCTTGACGTCTTCGATTTCTGGTACGAGATCGACCACCCGCTGGAACTCAACGATGAAATCACCGACACGATGTTTGTCCTGCAACGTCGGTGATACCCGGCCACCGTCGTTCAACTCCCAGCCAGGGACTCGAGCGAGTAAACTGTGCGGTGTTCCAGGGGGCCGTAGCTCAATCGGTTAGAGCAGCGGACTCATAATCCGTTGGTTCCAGGTTCGAGTCCTGGCGGCCCCACTCTCGTCCTCGGTTGCATCCTGTCGCAACCAGCAGCCCAAGGCTCGGCCACCGCAGGATCCGTGGTCTCGAGCCCCGCTTCGCCCGACCACCCGGGAATCAGGCCTCCGTATTTTCCGTCACTCCCGGTTGCTCCTTGATCCTGTGCCGGATGAACAGGACGGCCGAGAAGACCAGGATGGTCCATTCGATGGCTGCTAGCGCATATGTGGCCGTTTCGAATCCGGTGTAGCAGAAGAAGCTGATGGAGCGAAACAGGACGAGCCCGGAGTGGATGACCAGGCAGGAATGCAGAGCAAAGGTGATGTCTGATCGTTTCACCACGGGCCAGAGAAACACCAGTCCCAGCCCCACCTCCAGCCCGCCATAGACGGTCAGGAACTCGGACTCGCCTTTTCCCGGGTGGAGATCGAAACCAACCGAAGCGGAGGTCGTCTCTGGCAACAGAGAGCACCAGATTCCCAGCAACAGGTAAGCCAGCCCGACCAGGAGCAGGAAGAGTCGCGACAACCTTGTTGGCGTGTGTGGCGGAGTAACTGGCACGGGAGAACGATCCTTTGGCTGACATGATTTCGATGTTCGAGACGTCAGTCACACCGCCTGACACACGCTGCCAGCATTGCCTGCAGCGAGCCAGGATCCGCCAGGCGATGATCCGCTCCCACCTGGACGACTGTTTCGGGTGGCAATCCGCTTCGAGCGACGAGTTCTTCAGAATCCTCGAATGGGATCACATCGTCGAGTCGTGAATGGAAAACCAGCGACCCCGGCTTGATCCGAGTTGCCTGGCCCCAATTCTTCCACGCGGGGCACAGCAGGACCAATGGCGTGTCGTCACAACGGAGTGCCATCGCGACCGCCCCGCCCCTTGAGCTTCCGACAATCACATCCGGCTGATGTTGATCGAATTCGGATTGGGCCGTCTCGACAGCGGCATCGAAATCGTCGTGATCAAGGGCCGGATTGAGGACATCGTGGCCAGCCTGTTTCAGGAAACTGGGCTTCATTCCGCCGGGGACACTTTTCCAGCCGTGGAGAAACAGGATCTTCACCTGGGAATCCTTTCATCAGTCAGAGCCCGAGGCCAGGATCAACCCTGGTTCTGTGAAGGCCGCCGCGGGCTGGTGTCATGCTGCGTGGAGAGCTCCCGGTGGTCAAGTGATGGTCCGGAGCAGACGCCGGGGAATTGCACCTCTTTCCCGAGATGGTGCTCCGACTTGGCCGGCCCGTATCCGTCGGACGAAGAAAGCGGCATCTTGACCAATCCAACCGGACCGTCGCTGGGCGCCAAACGAATCATGCGGGGCAGTTGCCTGTATTACACGGCAACGACATTCTCGGCCACTGAACGCTATTACACCCTGCCGGCGATGAAACGCTCCTACTGCGGCTTCCGCGTTGCCCGTGACGTCGATTGACTGGAACGAACTCCACCAATCGACGCACCGGCCGAGGCGATCGGTATCCGTATGAGGTCTCCGGACGCGGTGTTTCGCGTCCCGTCTGCTGCGGCCAGTGCCGCGTGCCTATTTCCGATGAGACCGTCGCAGCAGACATGGAGGTGGAGTCATCGAATTCCCCGTCGAAAAGCCTCTCTTGGTACGATGAGCCGCTCGCGGGGGATCCACACACCAAGAACGGCCCTGACAATGTCCGCCACTCACAAAGAAACGTCGTCTTCACATCCGGTTTCTCGGCGAGACGCGATTGGCATCGGAGCGCTGACCGCGTGCGGGCTTGGTTTTCCGGATCAGTTGGATGCCGAGACAGCTCCTGACGGAATGGAACTGACGCAACAGATCAAACTGTTGGAAAAAAAATTCAACGGGACATTTTCCGTCGAGGTCAATCGCCTGGACGCCGACGGGAACTTTGCGCTGCGTTCCGGGACCGTCCTGCCAACCGCCAGCACGTGCAAGCTGTTTGTGCTTTGCGAGCTGTTTCGCCAAGCAGAGGAAGGGACCATCGATCTCAGTGCGCCGATTGGCTGGAAACCGGAATTCCACCGGGGCGGGGACGGCGTGTTGAGAGCCATGATCCCCGGCCAGGAACTCTCGATCCACAACATGGCGGTGCTGATGATCATCATCAGCGACAACATCGCGACCGCTACGCTGGTGGACCTGGTCGGACCGGACAACGTGAACCGCACAATGACATCATGGGGACTGTCGGCCTCGAATATTTTTGACGGCCTGCCGGGCGGCCCGAATGCGTCGCGAATGAAACAACCGGTCAGCTCCGCCCACGACCTGTGCTCGCTGATGACTCGGATCTACCGCCACGAGGTGCTGACACCCAAGTCGTGCGACGAGATCATCCGCATCATGCGAGCACAACGCTGCAACGACATGCTGCCCCGTCACGTCCCGGTCGGCGAAGACTGGGGGGACGCGAAATCCTGGATTGCGAACAAGACCGGTTACGGAGCCTGCCGCGTCGAAGTCGGCGTGGTGAGGACTGCCGAAGTCACGTTCTCCCTGGCAATGTTCTTCAAGCCTCATCAACCACCACGAAATCGCCTGAAGTGCCTGGCGGACTACCCACCGGTACTCGCGATGGCAGAGGCCTGCCGCGCGGTCTACAGGCATGTCGCACTCCCGGAAAACAGGGACTGAACGACCGTGACGATCGGCAACGTCAACCCGTTGCCGATTCATCACGCAACGAGCCACATTGATCGACGCCCAGACCGCAGAACAGTCGTGTCCGCGTCAGCAAACCATGTCTCCCCGCATTGGTGTCGTCGGCAGGCCACGGCGTGAGGTTCAGGGGCCGACCGACCCGGAGCGGTGCGATGTACACCCGGACAATCTGAGCGCCGGAGCGTCGCACGTCATTTCTCCACGAAATACCTATAGTGGAAGCGACGCCTTTTGCCGGCCTGCTGATGGTATTTCGACCGAAGGACTCGTGATGAGGGTTCTGCTGACATTTCTGCTGGTCGTGATGGCCTGTGGATGTGATGACGGCCTTTTGCCCGGCGGTGTTGGTTCCGCCGGCCTGCCGTCATCCGGCCATCGGTCAACGGGACCGCCACCAACCGGCGGACCGCCGACCGGTGACCTGAGACTCAATGAACTCCTCGCCTCGAATCGCAGAGGCCGACGGGACGACCAGGGCCGCAGCAGCGACTGGATCGAAATCCACAACTCGGGCAACCAGCCACTGCAACTCGGTGGATACCACCTGACGGACGATCTCAAGGATCTCGACAAGTGGGCCTTCCCGAACAGCCGGATCTCCGCCGGTGGCTACCAGCTTGTCTGGATGTCCGGTTCACCCCACCACGGCGGCCTGCCCCCGGATGCCCTCAAGCCATCGAAGACGCCAACCCCGTTCGAGACAACGCTGGTCAAACCTGGTGCCAACTGGAAGTACGCCCTGGGAGGTGCCGGGCAAAAGTCCTTCACGAATAAGTCCGTCAAGGGCTGGACGGCCGTCGACTTCGACGACAGTGCGTTCGCAGTGGGACAGGCCGGCATCGGGTACGGTGACGACGACGACGCCACCACGGTCCCTGACGGCACAACCGTCGTCCTGGCCCGGCACACGTTCACACTGAACGAGCCACTCGGCTCCCAGGCGCTCATCCTGCAGGTTGACTACGACGACGGTTTCGCCGCGTACCTCAACGGAACGCGGGTCGCCGCAGCCGGCTGCCGTGACGAAGAGGAACCGAATCTCGACAGCCTCGCAAAAGACTCCCACGACGCGGGCACCGCCGAGCGGTTTGACCTCTCGAAACATTCCGAACTGCTGCGGCCGGGAAAGAACGTGCTGGCCATCGCAGGGCTGAACATCAGCAAGGGCAGTTCGGACCTGTCACTCGCACCCGCACTCGGCACTCTTGCCACCGCCTCCCACGCCAATTTCCGTCTCAAGAAATCCGGTGACACGCTCTACCTGATCTCCCCGGAGAAGAAAATCGTCGACCAGATCCGCTACCCGAAACAGGTCACCGACCAGTCCCTGGGTCGTGTCCCCTCAACCAGGTCGAGCTGGCGATACTTTCTCACCCCCAGCCCGGGATCCAGCAACACCGGTCCACATCGGAACAGGCCCATCAAGTCTCGCCTGTCGTACAGTCCGGAAGCGATCGCCTTCAAGCCGGGCGAACACATTCGAATTCTCCAGCAGTCCAGCACCGACCTCGACATCCGCTTCACCAGCGACGGGTCGGCTCCTGACGCGTCCAGCCGGCTGTATCGCAACCCCATCACGCTCAACGAGACAACCCTTTTCCGTGCCGCGGCATTTTCCGGCCGGGAACAGGTTGGAGACACCGTGACGGCAACGTGCCTGGTGGGCCGGCAACCCACCCTGCCGGTCATGTCCATCTCGCTCAAGCCCGAAGATTTCGTCGACGTGCATCTCCAGAAAAGCGGGAAGGGGCGTGGCAGTGAACGCCCGGCATTCCTCGAGGTGTTCACACCGGCCGGTAAGCGGGGCGCCGCCACCGGCTTCGGACTGCGGCTTCACGGTGGAGCAGGCCGTCGAGGCGACATCACAACCAAGAAGTCCTATCGCGCCTACTTCCGCGGCGTCTACGGTGACAAGCGACTCGACTACGACATCATTCCCAACGCCGGGATCAAGAACTTCGACAAGCTGGTGTTGCGTGCGAATTTCGGTGACGGACACGCCCACGGTGCCTACATCCGCGACCAGGTCATCCGTGAACTGCACGCCGACATGGGCGGGCTCTGCTCAAACGGCTCGTGGTACGTCCTCCTGGTCAACCTGAAGAACCAGGGCGTATTCAACGTCGTCGAGAGAATGGATGACGAGTTCTTTGTCTCACACCTCGGCCCGGGCGACTACGACGTGGTCAAGACCGGTGACAGGGTGATCAGCGGCACCCGGGACGGCTGGAGCGAGCTGCGGAGATTCATCCGTTCGAGAGATTTCTCCAACCAGGCCAATTTCGACGAGTTGGCCAGGCGAGTGGATATCGAGAACTTCACCGCTTACGTGATCCTGAATTTCTGGGCACAGAATTTCGACTGGCCCCACAACAACTGGTACGCCGCCCGGCGTGCTCCGCAGGGCAAGTGGTTCTTCCTCTGCTGGGATGCCGAATGGGGCCTGGGAGGCGGCGACTACGATCCCGACGTCGATCCGTACGCTTTCATCGACAGTGGAGGTGCTTACGGACACAGCATGATCCGGGCGCTTTTCTTTGCGATGATCGGAAACCCGGGGTACTGCAAGTACTACCAGCAGGAAGTCCGCCGCCACCTGCGCGGTGCACTGTCAACTGCCAACGCCCTGCGACACGTCCACCGCAATCGCGATGCGATCGCAAACGACATCGAGCACGAGTTCGATGTTCGTGGATACGACAAGCAACATTGGCGAGGGCAAATCGCGGAGATCGAGTCCTTTGTCCGGGGGGGTGGCGAGATCTTTCAGCAATACACCGACGCGTACTTCTCGCACAAGAATCCCGGCAGAAGCGATGACCGAATTGCGTTGACCGAAGCCGCCGACGGACGGCGACACGCGCTCTATCGAACTGCCAAGGGCCAGTTACGGGAACTCTCGTCGGCTGCCGACGGGACGACCTGGAGCGACAAGAGCATCACGATCCCCGGAACAATTCCCGCTTCAGCCGGTCGGCCGAGTGTCTATTCGCTGCCACAAGCAGGCCGCAGAATTCTCTACCGCGGAGAAAAAGGACATCTCCACGAATTGTCGAGACCCGCGGAAAACGACACGACTGTTGCATGGAAACACAACGACCTGACCACGCAACTCAACCTCCCGATCGCCGGCTGCGATCCGTCGGTGGTCGTCGCCAGGGGGATACCGCATATCGTCTACGTGGACCAGACGTGCCAGGCCCACGAGGTCTGGCTGGACGAAAAGTGGCGGCATCATCCCTTGCCCGCAGCCCCACGACCGGCGACCGATGCCGTCATTACCTACACGTCATCGGCACTGCAGGTGACGTACCGGACGATGTTCGGCGCTGTGTGTGAACAAAATCTCCTGCTCAAGAACGCCGAAAACGACAAACGGAAATGGTCACACCGCCTCGTGTTCGGGAGCCCGGCAAAGGGGAGCCCACGCGGTTTCAGTCCCAAGAGCATCCGCCACCTGGTCTTCCGCTCGGCGGAGAAATGGCCTCTTCGCCAACCGTTCGTATCCGGTGTGAAGACCGTTCGTGAGCGAGAGACACCCATTCCCCGCAGCGCACTGGTCCACGCCTGGTACGACGGCAAACGTTTCTGGCACCTGGAACCCATCGAAAACCCCGCGAGTGAAATCGTCGGCGACCCCTGTGTCATTCACAACGTGCCGACCACCCGCTTCCATTTCGCGTACCGCGACGCGCGGGGCCACATCATCGAGACAACATTTCGTTCCGAGGACATCCCACAGGGAGGGTCTTGGCACCTGGCCGACCCAACCACCCTTGCCAATGCTCCTCCCGCCGCAGGCGAACCGGCAGGGCTGTTCTCGGCACGAACCGGGTCACGGTTCTACGTGTACCGTGGCCGCGACGGACACCTGCACGAACTGCGGTTTGATGGCTCGTGGACCCACCGCGACCTCACCGCAGCGGCGACGGGTTCATTCAGCAAACCGTCCAGGTAGTCGTTCCAACAGGATGG
>Ga0310344_10001078_pt1 | contig 21141 bp, 15 predicted proteins | sample HC15DNA20200_MG_FD_203801 | JGI IMG/M metagenome (GOLD analysis project Ga0310344, IMG submission 203801) | Marine microbial communities from station ALOHA, North Pacific Subtropical Gyre - HC15-DNA-20-200_MG | ecosystem: Environmental > Aquatic > Marine > Oceanic | place: Pacific Ocean: North... | reverse complement strand
TCCTTTTCATCGGCTCAGTAGCATGGTATGCAAGACGCTCCGATATGGGGTGGAGGATGATTTGCACGGGCTCAGACCTCGCTCTGTTGTTCGGGCTAGGCGTAGTGATCTCAGGCCCGATTTGGGGGTCTGCTGAATGGGGAGTTCCTTGGGATTGGGGAGACTTGAGACTCAACACCTACGGACTTCTGACTGCAGTCTCTCTGTTTCTAGTTCTGGCCAGAGGGTCTCAGCCCGATGGCCAGGGAACTAGGGACACCATCGCCGCAATCGGACTCTTTGGGTTCGCTTTGGTTCCTGTAACGGCTCTCGCCACGACATGGTATCAGGAGCGGCACCCTGGAATTGTTATCATCGAGAGCGAAGAGTCGGGTTTGGCCCCGGAGATACTGACAGTACTGATACTCGGCTTTGCTTCGTTTCTACTTCTTTTCGTAGGTCTCGCCATACTCAGCGACACCCTCCATAGGATGGAATCAAGACTGAGTCATCTGCAGCGTCAATTGGATAAGGGGGCGGTGCATTGAGCGGTGTGACTGAGCTCGGATTGGCTTACGCAGCGATGATTGGCCTAATCGGGACTTATGTCTATCGTCTAGTTACTAGGTTGGCCGATGTCGATACCCGTCTTGCAGCGGTCGAAAACGCCGTATCTATAGAAGAAAGCGAGTGAGAACACATTTTTCCCTACGGGAACCCTTGAAACGGGGCGGAGAGGCGCAACCCGGCGAGGAACATGACCGACGGAGCATTTTGCATCGCTTGCGGGGCACCCCCGCCTCTGACATCGGAGAGGATGTGCGAAGCCTGTCTCAGACAGCGAACCGAACTCTCAAAACTTCCAGAGAGGATACAACAGTCTCGCTGCGCCAAGTGCGATTCATACGAGATCCGTGGAAGATGGTCAAAGATGAACTCTGAAGATATAGCAGACCTCAGGATTAGGGAGAATCTGGTTGCCGAAGAGCGCGCCCAGAATGTTGAAGTTTCTTTCTCTGTCGAACCAATTGACGATAGGACATACAGACTTCACGTCGAGGTTTCAGGAACCATAGAGGACTACGAGTTCAATGACAGTCACGAGTCACTACTTCAGACCAGCAACGCGGTATGCACTCCCTGTACTAGGAAGGCCGGCTCTTACTTCGAGGCTACAGTTCAACTGAGGTCAGCTGGGAGGCGTTTGGATGATGTTGAACTCAAGCAACTTAGGGGCACATTGGACCAGATGCTTGAGGGAATGGAACCGGACCCTATGTTTTTCATCACTAAGGAGGGGTCGGTGACCGGGGGTTGGGATCTACAACTCGGTTCCAAGGCAATGGCTAGGAATTGGGGGAGAAGGCTCGTCAGGGCCCATGGGGGCACAATAAAGGAAACTTCCACAGTTGTGGGCTCAAATGACGGCATCGATGTCACTAGGCTGACTCTGAGTTATCGCAAACCCGCTTACGATTTGGACGACGTTGTTCGTTTCAGGAAGCAGTTGTGGATGATCGACGGATGGCAGAGCGATGGCCCCAGCCTGCGCCGACTTGACAGATACGAGAGATCCGGTGCTACATGGAGGGATATGGAGAAGTCCATTGTAGTCTGTCCAAGCAGGGATCAGCATTTTGTCGAGGTGATGAACAGAGACAGCTCAGCAGTTGAGGTAATGGATCCCACTGATTACAGAATGGTGACCGTGGCTCTACCCTACGATGACGATGGCAATACCAGTCGCATACGCATCGGCTTCATAGACGGGGCATGGGTAGCCCTGCCTACAGGAAGGAGGCATGTCAATGAGTGATTCCGAAATGGTGCAACAACTATTGAAACACGATTCAGGCAATATGGCCGACCTGACTCGTTCCTTCGTCGAAGACTTCAGGAGAGCAATAAATCGAGAGACTGGATTGATTTCAGATACTGACTGGAGTGGAGTAGTGTGCATCGGGATGGGTGGCTCAGGCGCAGGAGGGCGATTCCTCAAGTCTCTAGCAGATTCCGAGGGAGGTATGCCATTTGTAGTCTGGAGTGACTACGGCCTTCCTAGTTGGTGGGGCCCAGAATGGCTAGTACTCGCCACATCTTACTCGGGAAACACAGAGGAAACTGTAGATGGTGCTAGAGAGGCGCTGGAATCGGGAGGTTCCGTGATTGCAATTTCCTCCGGAGGTCTACTTTCAGACTTAGTTTTGGGCAACGATGATGCTACTCTAATCGAAATCTCAGGAGGTCAGATGCCTAGGTCTGCCTTTGGTCACATCTTCGGATCACAGTTGGCAGTCTGCTGGGACATGGGTCTTCTGAGAAGGCCCGACGATGACGACCTGAAGGAAATGCTCGATAGGCTGAGTAAGGCTTCAGCAGAAGCAGATCCAGTCGGAGGAGAGGAGATGTGGCAGACTATGGCAAGATCCCTATTGGATAGGGAAGTTGGAATTATATCTCCAACCGAGATGAGTGCTGCTGGATTCCGTTTCGCATGCCAGATCAATGAGAACTCGAATGGTTTTGCCAGTCCTGCCGATGTACCGGAGATGAATCACAATGAGATCGTGGCTTGGCACTCTGAGGGCGAATCAAGAGCAATGGTAGCACTCACCTGCGAAGGCATTCACCCGCGCAGCGAGGCTAGGATGAATTGGCTAATGGATAATATTGAGAGTCAGGTTTCTTGGAGAATTGATTGTGAAGGAGAGAGTCTGCTGGAGCGACTTTTGTATGCCGCCCATGTCACAGATTGGGTCTCAATAATGCTGGCCGTGCTGAAGGGCAATGACCCTTCGGAGATGGCCCCAATTGAATCTCTCAAGGCCCACTTGTCGACTGTTTAGTAGAGTGGGCCTAAGACATTCCTTGGATCTGGGTATATCGCTAGAGCATGCTCTCTTTCTCCGGGCGCAACTACGCCAGGGAGATCGTGCGTTTCTGGCTCTACTAGAGAGAGTTGGAAGTGCAGATGTGGCTCCCAGCCACCGTTCTCCTCAAATGCTCCGAACCATGCTATCACCTCTCCACGCCTCACCTTCTGCCCCACTCGCTTGCCTTCGATAGAGGCTGCATTGAGGTGTCCGTACAGGGCCCATACTGAAATTCCATCAATCTCGTGTTTCGTGATGACGACGTTTCCATAGTCTCCTGCTGCTGGATTATACCCGAAGTGCGAGATTTCACCATCCATGAATGCCATACAAGCTGTTCCAATGGGTCCGCCGATATCTATTCCGACATGGAGGAATCTGGCTCCCTCAAAGAGTTCTGTAGAATACATCCCGGGGCGCAGTTCATCATATCGGCCTATGTCATATTCGTATTTTGAGGGCGAGTAGTCACCTGATGTGAAGTCCCGAACTTCGTAATGTTCAGGAAGATGGACCACTGGATGATAATGGTTTGAGCCCCAGTCGACCATGGCTGTCGGAAGAAGTACTCAGTCTTCATCCCCACTCAGATCTAGACTCTCAAGCGAGTCCAACGCCCTCTCTAGGGATTCCATCGATTCCTGTAGTTTGGTGCGGTTTGCATAGGAGTTACTAATCTGCGTGCTCAGGGTCCCCCAAACGGAATGTAGGCCGTTCAAATCGTTCCTAAGACGTGCGTGCCCCCTGATTATTTCATCCGATTTCTCAGCAATTCCCATAGCCCTCTCGGCGATGTGGAGGAGGTGCAAATTTGCTATCAGAGTGTTTGGAGAGCAGACGACCACCCCTCTACTAGCCGCATCTCGGATCAGTGCGGACTCTTCTTGATTATCTGGAGTAATCATGTAGTGGTATATCCTCTCTGAAGCGACGTATAGATAGGCGACTTCTGAAGTTCCCAAATCTGGTCTGATGTAACTCCTTTCGACTTTTTCTATATGGCCTCTGACAGCTTCTAGAAACGCCTTCTTATTGCCAACTCTGGATCTTCCGTCTTCTACTCCTTCGCCGCCTTCCGAAACTGCTAGAGTCTCCTTAAATGCCTTAATCGGGAACTTTGAATCTATGCAAAGAATCCTTCCATCTGAGAGTTTCAGGCTGGCATCAGGGACACTGTCGAGTTTGGGTATTTTCTTCCTGATGCTGACATTGGCGAAGGAATCCTTGAGTATCCTCTCCAATTCTATCTCTGCCCAGCCCGCTGCAGCTTGCTTGTCATCGAATATCTTCTGTATCTCTGCTACTTCACTGGCAACAGAATATGCAGAACTTCGGATGTGCCCAATATCCTCTGCAATCTTCAGTTCTTTCATCGTACCTGCGACAGCTCCTTTCAGAGTCTCTCCACTGGCGGCGATACCCGCCTGGATGACTTCCGGTTTTACAGAGAAATCCAGATTCCCAATCGCCTCCTTCTGAACCTCTCCCTGCGTGTGAATCTGAGCCGCTTGATTACGAATCATTGCAGACTCCTGTTGAATTGATTTTAGCAGAGAGAGTGCATAGACCAACAGTATTGCAAGGCCGATGACGATGGCTAGAAGGCCATAGGACAGCATATCGGACATCGGACTCAACAGAGTATCGGAATCGGGAGTATTTGAACTATGAGAGAACCCAGTAAGCACGATACTCCAAATTGGTTCTTAGGCTGGACGGACTTTCCGTAACCATGAGAGTCAGAAGACTGGCGATGCTGCTGTCCGGACTCGAGCAACTTCAATCTCAATCAGTCAGTCTCGAGCAGTATGCCACAGACGGCGATTTGGCTGCCCGATGGCTGACCGATATTTCCACCTTTGACGATTTGCATGAAGGGTGCACTGTGGTCGATTTGGGGGCTGGAAACGGAGTTCTCGGACTAGGTGCTATGTCACTAGGTGCAGGCAGGACAATTCTGATTGAGGCCGATCAGGCAGCTTGCAAAACTGCTAGAAATAATGCAGAGAAGTTAGGCTTTACAGACTCCGTTCAGGTGATTCATGCCAAGATTGGCTTGGACCCGGTCGATACAAATTCTGCCGACTTAGTAATCAGCAATCCTCCATGGGGCAGACAGTCTCTCAAGGCAGACCGCCCATTCCTAGATGCTATCCTTTCAACCCGGGCACCCTCGCACCTAATGCACAGTGCTGAGGCTACTCACATAGAATCGTTGTTCGAGGGACAAGGATGGTCCGTAGAGAGGTACGGTGAGGCTGACTTTGCACTGCCGGCATCGTATTCTCATCATAGCAGGGCGAGAGGAAGGACTAGGGCCGCTTTCTGGCGACTCATCCCCCCATGAGCCTACGGCTCAACTCGGCCGGACCGTTCATAGGGGGTTGTCCGGTCGGCGGGCCGATGACCTCTGAGGCAGGCGACTTCGTCACACCAGGTTCAAGCGTCTCTATCCCCGAGGGGGCAGAGGTTGGAAACGGGATTCACACTGATTCATCAGGCTCAGTCGCTGTCGTCACCGGAACTCTCGTACACAGTGATGGCACATTCTCTGTCGACTCTTCGCGACCCCCTGTCAACTCTCCTCAAATTGGTGATGTGATTATCGCCGAGGTCAATCGAATCAACCCCAAGACCGCAGAGGTGAGAGTTCTTCACATTGAGGACAAGGAGGGAGGCCACAGAGATGTCCCGGCTGAGGAACTGTTCGCGGACATCTATGTCACCAACTTTGTCGACCGTTTCTTACCATCTGCAGGTGATGCTATGCGCAAGAGAGACATCATCCGCGCCCGCATCACCGAACTTGAGCCCATGATGAAGGCAACAACTCGCGATGACCCCGATATGGGAGTTCTTCACGCCATATGCCCTCAATGTGGCCTCAATCTTGAGGCTAGCAGTGAGACTCCAGATTTCAATGTCAAATGCTCTCGGTGTGACTACGCCGGATACAGAGTACTGTCAAACGGCTTCGGACACGGCCATGCTCTAGGGGACGATATCCAGGCTCTGAATCGCCCGGGAGACCGCTGGTCTGCTCAGGCTGAGGCAATGCTGGGGCATGATGGTGCTCGCCCCTATCTTTCTCCAGTTGCCGACCACCGCAGAGGGATGTCACATGAAATCCCGGAGTCGATTCGACGCCAGCGTGCCGCCCAAGCAGGAGGTGGCAGAGGAGGCAGGCCGAGAAAGGAGATGCACCCTACAACATGCACTCTTTGCGGAACCAAAACTGAGGTTCCGTTCAAGCCTACTCCTGGAAAGCCAATAAGATGCCGAGACTGTATGGACAAGGTCAAGGAAGGCAAGGCTACGAAGGAAGAACTCGCCAAGGAAAGGGAGACCCTGGTGGCTGCTAGATCCAAGGCTGAAGAGTCAATGGGAGTCAAGCTGTTCGTGGGAGGATTGTCTTACGATGCAACCGAGGATGAACTCAGAGAGATTTTCTCAGCCCACGGGGAACTCAAGGAAACTCACATTGCGACAGACAAAGAGACTGGTCGCTCGAAAGGATTCGCATTCGTGACCTTCTCGAACAAGAAAGAAGGCATGGCAGCAATCAAGAAACTCAACGAAACCGAGATTCATTCTCGTAAGATTACGGTGCAAGAATCAAAACCAAACCCGAGCCGCGGTCGCCGCCACCCTCGTCGAAACTAGCGAAGTGGTAATACCTCTAGCCCACACGTCCGGGCGTGGAACAACTAGAAGGCTGGCTTGTCCTAGATGGATATGAGGACGAGCCCGCTGCCTTTGGAGTCCCAAACTATCTTGGCTTCCACATTAGATACATCTGCGGTGTCCTCGAGTCTCGTGGAATACCGTATACTTACATGACGATAGATGAGTGGAGAATGCACCACAAGGCACGCCTATCTGACCCAGGTGCAAGAGAATCTCTCCGCAGCGAACTATCGCAGCTCAAGGGAGCGGTGATTCTGGCCGGAGCTATAGTTCCTGGGAAATATGTCAGAGGCACCCCAATTAGTCGCAAGGAAACCGATGAGGTACTTTCTATTCTCCCTTCGACCTCTCCGGTGCTTTGTGGTGGTTGGGCGATACGCCATTGGAGGTATGACGGCTGGACCCCATTACGCTCCAACCTATTCTGCGCAGTTCAAGACACCGATGCAACTCTAGACCATTTCATCTCAACAGGAAACTGGGGGCATCAAAAGAGAACTCCCGAGCAGTGGTCAAGATGGGCACTTTCGGGTGCCTCTTCAAAGGCAGTATTGGATCACCCTGATCTGATTACAGAGCATGGTTCCCCCGGTCCACTGACTTATGAGATTGAATTGTACCAGGGTTGCGTGCGATTCAAACGCGGCTGCAGGTTCTGTATCGAGCCGAAGAAGGGATTGCCTCTTTGGCGCTCCGAGGAGGATGTACTGAGTGAGATTACAGGAGCCTTGGATTCAGGAGTTGCCAACATCAGAATAGGAGGGGCTACAGACATCTATACTTACAAGGCTGAAGGCGTTGAGGATTTGGAGTATCCAATTCCCAATCCAGAGCCAATAGCCAAAGTTTTGCATGGTGCACGTGAGGATGAAAGACTCCAAATTCTACACGTCGACAACGCGAACCCCTCTATTGTTGCAGAGAACATTGAACCATCGACTGAGATTACCAGAACTCTCGTGGACACGCTATCCGACGGAGCAGTCCTCTCGTTTGGACTCGAGTCAGCAGATCCGGAAGTACTCGAGCAGAATTGGCTGAACTGCGACCCCGAACAACTCAAGATTGCTGTGAGGCACATCAATGAGTTTGGCAGAGGCAGAGGTCAGAGAGGCCTTCCTCAACTGCTACCCGGACTCAATTTCATCGCCGGTTTGAATGGTGAGACAGAAGAAAGTTACCGGATGAATCTGGAACTTCTGAAGTCCATCAGATTAGAGGGACTTTGGCTTAGAAGAATCAATATCAGACAGGTCGAGGGGCAGGGCTTCCAAGAGATACCTGAGAAGGCATTCAAGAAATTCAAATTGAAGGTCAGAAATGAGTTCGACAGCCCCCTGCTGGAGGAGATGCTACCGACTGGAACTATCCTACGAGACATCTGGTGGGAGGCCCAAGATGACCGAATTCGCAGGCCCGAGCAGGTCCTTGACCCGAAGTATCGAGATCAGAGTATCAGGGGGAAGCCTGGAGTTACTTTCGGAAGGCAGATTGGAGCATATCCGATTCTGGTCGGAGTTCCTTACAGGATTCCCCTCGAAACATCCTCTGACATCATGGTGACAGGTCACGGCAAGCGGAGTATCACTGGTGTCGAAATGGGGCTCGATGTGAACACTGCGACACAACACCAGTTGCAATCGATACCTGGAATCAGCAGCAAAGGCGCATGGCGATTAATTTCAGCGCGCGCGCGCGAGGAAGATGGCAACTTCGACTCTGTAGAAGAAGCATTCAATGCCGCGGAACTTGAACTCCCGCAATACTGGAAGGGGTAACTACAGTTGATACATTAGCGTCCGAGAGGCAGGAATAGTCATATTGCCGGGATAAGCGCTGAACTCTAATTGACTGCTGTCGGACATGTCCGACTAACGTATTTGCCACACTAGGGCCGTGATGTGAGACAATGAGTAAGATTGGGCAGAGAGGAATTGCAATACTGGTGCTGATGGTCATGGTCATGGCAGTCCCTGAGGGGGCCTTCGCATATAGCGGAGGTAAAACCGGCTCATCCAGTTCTGGATGTGGAGGCGGATCTTGTCATGGGGGTGCGAATACTGTAACTCCAACTCTATCCACAGGCATTCCATCCTCGGGGTATTCTGCCGGAGTAGTTTATTCCCTCACCATAGGCGGAACTGGAGGAGTTTCTGGGACTAAGGGCGGATTCAATCTAGACTCATCCTTGGGAGTATTTTCGAATCCTAGTGCCAATGCACAGATAGTTAGTGGAGAGGTGACACACTCAAACTCCAACTCCAGAACATGGAATGTAGATTGGACAGCACCATCTACTGGTTCTGGCGATGTAACCTTCCTACTCGCATTAAATTTCGCTGACGGAAATGGCGGAACTTCTGGAGACTCTTGGGGTACCGACTCATGGACATTCTCAGAAGCGACATCGACTAATGTGAATTGGAGCCTGAATCAACCTGGATCAGATCGTGGCTCAGTATTCAGTAACTCAATCCTATACTTAGACTCCGGCTCTCCAAATCTGGTGTTAGAAAATGGCACGACAGTTGCCTTTGCATCCGGCACCGGCGGAGGTTATCCTCTGTTTACCGAGGGTGATGTGGCTTCGGTAGCGGGCGACTGCTCCATATTGAGGAACTTATCCTTGCATTGTAGTGGCGATAACTCGTACGGACAATTAGGTCTAGGATCAACTTCCCTAAGTAGCGGAATCGTAGATTTTGGATCCAGAACTGCAGTGGCAATTACTGATGGAAACAACCACAACTGTGCAATTCTCGATGATGGCTCAGTGCGATGCTGGGGTAGAAACAACCTCGGACAATTAGGAGATGCCAGCAATACGAACAAAATCTCTCCAGCCACGGTAGATCTTGGATTCAATCGTACTGCTGTTTCAATTTCGGCAGGAATCGATTTCACCTGTGCGTTATTGGACAACGGAAATATCAGTTGCTGGGGGGACAACTCCTATGGCATTCTCGCCGATGGAACAACAACCAATTCGAACATTCCTGTAGCGGCTAATCACTCAGCAGGAAACAGGCCGGTTTCGATTGCTAGTGCTGGAAAGAGCGTCTGTGCGATTATGGAGAACGGCTCAGTGCGATGCTGGGGTAAGTCGTATACTGTTCTATCATCGGGAGGAACAGTAACCAATGGATCGATAGACATAGCCCTTCCTTCTGGGAGGACTGCGGTAGAGATTGATGGTACTGCTTGGCACACCTGCGTTATTCTTGACAATGCATCAATGAATTGTTGGGGAGTAAATACTCATGGCCAGTGGGGGGATGGGTCGTGCAGTTCAGTTAGCGCTGGAAGTGGATGCTCAGGCACTGATTCCAATACTCCCGTGTATCCGGGCATATCTAGTTCTGCAATTGCAATTGCGACGGGAACAGATTCTACCTGCGCCCTGCTTGCTAACTATGACCTACAGTGCTGGGGTGGCCAGTCAGGAGAGTTTGATGGAACTAGTGACGACCTTTTGCTACCTCACACAATGAATTTCACTCTCGGCGCCTCTATCGCATTCTCCGAGCAGGATTTCGATGGAGATGGAATATGGAATTCTCTTGATACTCACATGACGGGAGATGACGATGGAGATGGAGTACCTTCCCCCACAGACCCTTATCCGAATAATCCAGCACGCTGGCTGAATTGCCCGGATGGCCAATGGGGCAGAATCACTTGCTATGATTCTCCCTCGGGTCACTATTCAATAGAGGGTGATTTGTACTACACACATTGCACAATGGGAACTTATCAACCAGAAATTGGTCAATCGGAATGCCATCAAGCATCGGCAGGGAATATTGTAACCGGAATTGCTTCAGTTGACCAGACTTTATGCGCGCCTGGATCATATCAGCCACAGATAGGCCAGTCCACATGCGTTCAGGCATCACCTGGGAACTACTCTAGCCAGTCTTATGGCGATGCAGCAAACAATGGAACTGCCGTATCGCTGTCTCCTCGCAGTGCACTATACACTGGATCCATTCTTTCTTCTGGAGATTCAGCCGATTTGTATTCTATTGCAGTTCCGAGAGACCATGGAGTTACGGTCTCATTGATTACTCCTTCAGCATTCGATATCAACCTCGAATTAACTGACTCAAGTCTAAATTCAATCAACGACAGCTCATCAAATCCTGCGAATATCGCCGAAATCGCTTCCACCAATAATACTAATTTTTCATCGGGCACAACTCTTCTGATTTGGGTCAAACAAGCGAATAACTCGAGTTATGGAGATTATGAGATGACTCTATGGCTATTTTCAACTAATTCTGGTAACCATATAGGTAACTCGTCATATTCAATTTCTGCTGAACTCGGAATTTCTCAATATCAGTGTCCCACGGGAACATATCAATCCCTACCCGGTGGCAGAGCCTGTGACAGTGCCTCTGCTGGGCATTTCGTATTTGGAACTGGAGCGCACTCACAACAACCATGCTCACCCGGAAACTACCAGCCTAGCACAGGACAGACAAACTGTCTAACTGCAACAGCAGGCAATTATGTCTCAGGATATGGGGCCTCTGTTCAGACAGCTGCATCGCCCGGTTACTATGTCAACTCAACCGGTGCAACATCTCAAACCCCCTGCAGCGCGGGTACTTGGCAGTCTAGTTTTGGGCAGACAAGTTGCAATGATTCAGACCCTGGCCATTATGTGGCCACCGCCGGACAGAGTTCACAAATTGCCTGCTCACCTGGTAACTACCAACCGAATTCAAGACAAACTTCCTGTATCGATGCCAACCCTGGATTTTTCGTTCCGGGGTCGGCCTCTACCAATCAAACACAATGCAGCCCAGGAAGTTACCAACCTAATTCTGGACAGAGTTCCTGTCTGTATGCATCAGTTGGACATTTTGTCAGCACACCTGGCGCAATAGGGCAGACTCCTTGCCCCATGGGGTCATACCAGCCAGCAACTGGTCAAACCTCTTGCACTCCAGCTTCGCCCGGGAATTATGTCAATTCGACTGGCTCTTCTAATCAGAGTCCATGTCCCGTTGGAACTTTCCAACCAGTTTCTGGGCAGATTAGTTGCGATCCTTCGACCCCAGGACATTATGTTGGCGCCCAAGGTGCTACAGCAGAATCACCATGCCCCTCCGGGACTTACAATCCCGATTACGGATCGACCAGCCAATCTGCATGTTTGTTAGCAGAACCTGGAAATTATGTTCAGAGTAATGGTTCTGCCTCTCAGATTCCATGCCCCCCTGGATCATGGCAAAACCAATCTGGGCAGACCAGTTGTAAACTTGCAGATATCGGGCATTGGGCTCCAGGATACGCATCTACAGAACAAGTCCCCTGTCCGGCGGGAACTTTCCAGAATGAAACAGGCAAGGGTTGGTGCTGGGGAGTAGCTCCCGGATTCTATGTGGATTCCCTAGGGGCTTCTGAACAGACTCCATGTCCTGCCGGAACTCATAACCCAAATTACGGTTCAAATTCAAGTGATGACTGTCTGGACTCCGACCCCGGATACTTTGTTGCAGTCCCCGGATCTGCTTCACAGACTGAGTGCTTAGCAGGTACTTTCCAACCCAACTCTGGACAAACTTCCTGTTTAGATGCAGACTCAGGACATTATGTCTCAGGAACTGGGGCTACTGTACAGATTCAATGTGGCATAGGTTCCTATCAGGATACCACCGGCTCCATATCTTGCCTTCAGGCTACACCAGGCAATTATGTTGACTCCCTAGGGGCCGAATCCCAAACGCAATGTCCTCCTACTACATACAATCCATCAACTGGTTCCGATAGTCGTAGTGACTGCATTGACGTTAGTCCCGGCCACTATTCGGACGAGGGGGGTAATCCTGATCAGATTGAATGCCCACTAGGGACTTATCAGCCAAACTCCGCCCAAGCATCTTGCTTGGACGCAGACCCAGGTTACTTCGTTCCATCTATTGCTTCGATTTCGCAGACACCCTGCCCTTCTGGCACCTACAATCCTTCAGAAGCATCTGGAAACTCCACAGACTGTATCCCGGCAGATCTAGGGAATTATGTTGACAAGATGGGAAGCTCGACACAGTATCTTTGCAGCCCCGGGACCTATCAGGACTCGCTAGGTCAAACCTCTTGCCGCAATGCTGACTCAGGATACTACGTTCCTAGTGAAGGGCAGTCGGAGCAGACGCCCGCACCTCTTGACGCCTATGTCGTTAGCGCTCAGAGTACTAGTTACGAGAACTGTCAAGAGAATTACATTACTCTACAAGTTGCCGCAGTCTCAGCTGATGACTGCTACCTGGATACTGATGGCGACAGAATTCATGACATCGTAGATCAAGATGACGATGGAGATGGAGTGGATGATGTCCTAGATTTATGTTCATTGGGCCTAATGGATTGGGTCAGTGACCCAGTTTCAGATTTTGATGGAGATGGATGCAAAGACTCTGATGAGGACTCTGATGATGACAATGATGGCTTCCCTGATGACAATGATGCCCTGCCCTTAGATCAGTCAGAATGGTCTGACAACGATCTAGATGGAATTGGCGATAACTCCGACACGGATGATGATAATGACGCCCTTTCCGACTCCGATGAGGAAGCCATGGGCACCGATCCAAAAGACCCTGATACTGATGATGATGGATTCAATGATGGTGTGGATGCATTCCCCAAGGATCCAACTGAGTGGTCAGACTCCGATGGAGATGGTCATGGCGACAATGGAGATGCCTTCCCTAGTGATGCTTCAAAGTACCTAGAAGAGGATTTCATAGCGAAGTATGGTCTAGTAATAGGATTAGTCGTAGTCATGCTAGTCGTAGGGCTAGGGGGATGGGCGGTAATGCGTCGTAAAGGTGAACCGGAAAACCCACCGGTATCTGAACAGACTCAGAGCGTCATCATTCCCGTTCAGTCCGAAGCACCACCCGAAGAGCCGAATATAGATCCAGCTCCACAACTCGAGCCCGAGATGGATACGAGCCAGTTCTTGGAGGAACTCGAGGCAGATTTGCACAAACCTAGACCGCCCGCAGATGCCAAGATGAATGAGCAGGGCCAATTGGTCTGGATTGACGATTCTGGAACTGTATATGCTCAGAACCCGGACGGCAGTGTACTTACCTTTGATGTCGCAACTGGAACTTGGGATACTCTTGATTGAAATTAGAGTATCAATACGTTGGCACCCCAAGCCAAGCCACCGCCGAAGGCCACAGTTACTACTAGGTCGCCTTCTCCAATCAACCCCTCGTCCATAGCTTCTCGCATAGCGATTGGTACGCTTGCACCTGCCGTGTTTCCATATTTGTGGAGGTTGGTAAATGTCTTCGTCATTGGAAGCCCGAGTTCCCCCATCCCCGCCTCGATGATGTTGATGTTGGCCTGATGTGGGATTATCATCGAGACGTCTTCCAGTGAGTGACCAGTTCTTTCAAGAACGGCGCTGACTGCTTGCGGAAAAGCCTCAGTTGCGAAGTCCCAAACTGCTGGCCCGTCCATATGGAAGTACTGATCCCCATCTTCAAATCTTGGAGAAGGAATTGGTGTCCTGACTCCGCCTGCTGGAATCTCGATCACACTGGCCCCGGCCCCATCTGACATCATCCAACTACCAAGTAGGCCCCTGCCTTCGCCTACTTGCTGAAGGACGGCTGCCCCGGCACCGTCACCGAATAGTACGCACGTCGTACGATCATCCCAGTTGAGAATACGGCTGTATACTTCGGCACCTACGACCAATACGTTGTCGTAACCAGGAGTTCCGGCGTAGCGCGCCCCAATATCGAGGGCGTGCACCCAGCCGGCGCACACTGCATTCACATCGAAGGCAGCGGCGTTGATACAGCCCAGTTTGTGCTGAGTTATTCCGGCTGTAGAGGAGAGGGGAACATCGGGCGATGATGTGGCGAGAATAATCATGTCGACATCCTCGGGGCTAATGCCCGCCTCATCCATGGCCTGTTTGCAAGCTATGGTGGCAAGGTCACTGGTGCAGACATCGTCTGCAGCAATTCTACGCTCCTTTATTCCTGTCTTGGTAGTTATCCACTCGTCACTGGTCTCGACTATCTCGGCCCAGTCGTCATTTGTCATCACACCAGGGGGTACGTACGCCCCTAGACCGACAATGCCTGCAGGTGACATATTGCCCCGCTCGACCTAGAGCGGACTTTGACTGTTGCTGAGTCAATCGTGTTTGACACACACGTTCATGGCCTCAGAGAAGAAGCCCAGACTCCATCTCCCACCTTCTCTACCGACTCCACTATCCTTGACTCCGCCGAATGGTGCTCGCAGGTCCCTGTGCAGCCAGGTGTTGACCCATGCCATGCCGGTTTCCAGAGATTCTGATACTCTCTTTCCACGCTCAAGGTCACTGGTCCAGACGCTACCAGCCAGTCCATAGCGTGTGTTATTGGCAATGGCCACGGCCTCATCTTCACTACTGAACCGATGAAGCGTAACTACGGGGCCGAATATCTCCTCGGTCGAGCATCGCGAGTCCGGACTCAAACCCTCTATTACTACGGGAGCCATCCAGTTGCCTTGCTCAAAGCCGGATGGTAGGCATGGCGTTCCTCCTGTCAAAAGAGAGCCTCCTTCTTCCTTTGCCAACTTCACATATCCGCTGACCTTCTCTAGGTGCTCGCTTGAAATCAACGCCCCAAGTTCTGTAGCCTCGTCCGATGGGTCGCCCACACGCATCTCTTCGACAGCATCCACAAAACGGTCACGAAAATCGCCGTAGATTGATTCCTCAATCAACACACGCGAGCCGCACAGGCAAACTTGTCCTTGATTTAGGAAACCAGCCCTCACTACACCTGCAACAGTCTTCTCCATGTCACAGTCTGCGAATACGATACTTGCGTTCTTCCCACCTAATTCCAAACTTAGTTTCTTGAATGAAGGGGCGGCTGATGCGGCGACTTTCTGTCCGGTGTCGGTACCGCCAGTAAAGGAGACTAGGTCGACATCTTCGTGGGCTACGAGAGGTGCACCCGCTCCAACCCCATCACCGTGGACTAAGTTGACCACTCCTGCGGGCAGCCCGATATCGTGAATCACCTGCATCAGCAAGTCGGCAGTCATAGGAGTTAGCTCACTGGGTTTGCAGACAACGCAGTTACCCATCCCAATCGCGGGTGCAACCTTCCAAGAGAGCAGGTAGAGTGGAAGATTCCAAGGAGTTATGAGGGCACCTACTCCCACTGGTTTGTGAACAACGAAGTTGGTAGAATCCTCCATTTCGAAGATCTCCTGCTCCTGCTCTCGGAGGAGACCTGCAAAGAAGCGGAAGTTGAATACAGAGCGGTGCGCATCAACTGCTCTGGCGAGAGAAATCGGCTTTCCTGTATCGCGACTTTCCAAGGATGCGATATCCTCGTAGCGAGACTCGAGTGCATCGGCGATTCGGTCTAGCCAGTCTGCCCTTTCTGAGATGCTTAGGGAACTCCAAGCAGGCTGTGCCTCGCGCGCCGCAGCGACCGCCGTATCGACATCTTCTGCAGTGGAAAGAGGAACTCTGGCAAATCGTTGTCCGGTTGCTGGCTCAAGCACATGCATCCAATCTTCTCCCGAATGACAGACGAACTCGCCTCCGACGTAATTGCATAGGTCCATCATGAACCCTCCATGCCCTCATTGGAGAATGGATGAGATCTAGTCATTGCCTCGGTGTATTCCTTCCAGTCCATTGTGAATCTGTCACGGTCTGGATCCCACTCATCCCAAGTTACTACGCCCTCTAAAACTTCGAGATACTGAGGGGGAACGATTCGGGGTACTATGAAGGCCTTCTGCCGATGTAGAGGGTATGGATTTCTGAGTTGAATTCCCAGCACCCCTAGGACAGCTCTGGCAACATACCAAGTGGCTTGACTATTCCATCCGTGAGCTATCTTGATCACTATTCCAAGTCCTTCGGGCCAATCAGGATGGATTATTGAGAGCCCGAGCAGACCATCGGCTCCTTCCTTGGCAAGCAACCTGCCCTCACCTGCCTTCAGACAGGTAGAGTCTAAGCGGTTGAATCCACCAATCAGGTCTGGATGGTCATTCATTGCGCCCCAGATCCAGTCATCGTCCTTCTCTCGGGCTAGGCCCGCGAAGAGAACTGCCAACTCGTCCACCGTGTTGGATACGGTGGGCAACCCGCATCCGTCCTTAGCGACTCTCTGCGGCTCCCAGTTGGGATTCCCCAACATATCTCTGAGGATATCTAAGTACATCGGGAACCAAGGTGAACTCGGTAAGGTGTAGCCAGCCCGGTTTATTCCCATTCTACGCAGAGCCTTGAGCATCGCCGCGTGTTCACCAGAGCAGGTGTGGAACCATCTGCGCGGGCGCCTAACCTGCCGCCCAAACTGAATTAGCGGTACATCAAGAGGGCATTGCATCAATCCCCATTCCGATTCAGAAAGAAGTGATTGTGCCGCTGCAACATGCTCTGTATCGCCATTGTGAGACGAGCATGATATAGCCAGTTGCTCGCCGCTCAAATCCTCTTCAGCCAGGGCATCTTTGAACGTCTTCATCATCAGCGGCTTCATCATTGAGCGCCCGTAGACGAGAACATTTCCTCCGAAGGAGTGGATAATCTCAGTCCCATGGGCCCAAGCAATCGCACCGTGAATGGTATTCTCACTGACATCCATCCGTCGGAAATCCACCAGAGGCTCCCACTCGACATCTCGCCCCGTCGCAATCCCTTCGAACTGTTCTCCTAGGGGGTTGGTGGGATAGACTGCTGAGCCAGGTCTTCCAGGAGAGACGCTGGATGGTTGCTCATCGACATCCTCGCTCATTCACTCGCCTCCGTTCACTCGCGGTGCGACCTTAGTCATGAATGCCGCCATGTCTCTCATCACTCTCTCGCTATCGTGGTTGAAGAAGTCGAACCAGCACATCAGACGGTCTTCTGGATGAAATCTCTCGATAATCTGCTGACTCACGGTCTCAATATTTCCAATTACTGCGTTATCAGTAGCTTTCTCGATCTTGGAGGGATCGATTGTCCCCTCTAGAGCACTCCAGTAGGTCTCCAGAGCAGCCTTAGCCTCCTGCATCGCTGCATTATCCTGCTGTTCAGGAGTGAGGCCCGCTTCGTCGTTGACGAACACCATGATGGTTCTGGGCATCATGCTACGATTCCAAGCCCCGCCATCTGGATGGTAATTCTCAGCCATTCTCTCGTGAGTTTGACTGATTACGTGCGGAGGAGTGATGCTGAGGTTGAAGACCTGCACTGGCATTTGTTTGTTGACTTCCACTTGCAGAGCGGGGTCGTGACTTCCTAAGACGAGGTTGAGTAGTTCTCTGCGCCAATTCTGTGGAATTGTCTTGATTTCCTCAAACTCGTATCTCCTGCCAATCTCTATTGAGTCAGGATTTGAATCCAATCCTCTCTCTGAGACTGTAGCCTGCTGAACTCTCCCCCAGTCCTCATCGGAGCGGAAATTGTCTCGAGTCAGAACAGTAGGTCGGATCATATTGCTAGACACTACCTCGCCCTTGAGAAGACGGAGGAATATCTCGGATGCTTCTGCGAAGATTTGTCCCCTGAGTGCTGGCCAAGCGGCCTCTTCAACAGCATCGCGTGGAACTATTCCGTAAGGGCGCGCCATGAATTCAAAACGCCCGGCAGAGAATCCAATATGCAATCTGCGCGTCTCCTCTGAATTCAGTCCATGTAGGGCGAGGAACGAGCCGACCCTCTCGGCCTGGGCAATCGGACCACCTGACGCCAGAATCGACATCACTGCGCTGCCCACATCCATTCGTTTGGTCCGAGCAAACATCTCCCGGGCAACTTGGAAGAAGTCGGTGCAAAGGCCGACCTCGCCAGGATAATGGGGCACTACGGGCTTTGAGTTCCGCTTCTGCACTTCAGTAGAGAGGTGAGCTTGAGCCACCCATCCTACTCCAAACCCTAACTCGTCAGCCAACTCGACTTGCTCGAAGAAGTTGGCGAACATCTCACTCTCGCTGGGAGTGTAACCACTGGTATCTGGAGTCTGCGATATCGAGAAGAAGATGTCGAAGCGCAAGCGCACCACCAATCAGATTGACCTCATCCTGCCGCCGTCAACAGCCAGACTAACTCCGCGAATCGCCCCGCTTGAGGGCAGACAAAGGAAAGTGACGGCAACGGCAGTCTCCAATGGGTCGACCAGCCGTTGAATCGGGACTCCGCCAAGCCAGTCCTCGGTGATATCGTCTACTGAGGCTCCAGTCCTTTCGGAAATCGATGAGGCCAGAGATCCTAAACGGTCAGTATCGGTGAATCCGGGGAGTATGTTGTTTATGGTGATGCAAGGATCGAGTTCGCGTGACAGCGACTTAGACCAGGATGCCATTGCTCCCCTGAGAGTATTCGATAAACCGATGTTGTCAATTGGCTCACGCACTGATGTCGAGATGATGTTGACAATCCTGCCGCTACTAGCCTCCTCCATACCAGGAGCAAGCATCTGAATGATTGTGTGCGCAGCGTGTAGATGTCTCCGAAACGGCCCATCGAAGTCTTCGAGTGTATTCTCTAAGAGAGCACCGCCGGGAGGTCCTCCAGAATTATTCACGATTATCTGTACGACTCCCATCAATGAGACTGCAGTTCTCACAGCATCGATGTCCTCGAGATCCAGAACTACGGTCTCATGGCCTTCACCATGCATCTCAGCAACCAACGAGTCTAGATCACTCTGCGAGCGAGCGCACGCTATGACGCGAGCGCCTGCACGAGCAAGCATCAATGCGCAAGCACGTCCAATGCCCTTTGAGGCACCACATACAAGAGCAGTTTGGCCCGCAAGCGAGTTTTCAGCGAACGGAAATCCTTCATTCAGTAATTCTTCCATCTAATCACCTAATCCACATAGTGCGCATAAGTTTGGTCCCTCAGTTTCTGGTCCACTACCTCAAGAACCTCCTCCGGCGCGTTGCGGAAGGTAGGGTGTTCGCTTTCACCTTGTGGTATTCGCATGTCATCCCACTCCTTGGCTTCGTACGCCATTAGGGCTTCCTTCATCAGGATGCCCGCTAAAACCAGTGTCTCGTAGCACAGATCTTCGTATGTCATGCCCCTCTTGACAGAAACCTCCCTTCTCAGAAGCAACTCTCCGGTGTCTATTCCATTGTCACAGAAGTGCGTCGATGAGCCGATTGGAATGTCATGATAGACACTCCAGGCAGGCGAAGCAGAGCCACGACAATCGGGAAGCAGCCCGGGATGCGAGTTAATCACTCCGTCTCGAGGGTGATCGAGAATTTCTCCACGGATGATTCTTGTTCCTCCGAACACAACTAGATCAAGAGACATGTCCGCTATGTGTGGCATCACTTGCTCTGAGTTGTGAATTGGCACCTCAACATGCGGAACATCTACTCCTGACTCTGCCAATCCGGCCAATTGCGACTCTATTGTGGGGGCTAATGGGTTGCCTTCGATACGTTTGAGAAACTTCTCTCTTTCTTCGTCTCCGATGACTGAGTCCTCACTAATCACAATCGCAGGGATGAATCCCTCCGACAGAATCTGGCGCAGCATCTCACGTCCGTAAGGATGCTCCTTCAGGAGCAAGTATGCGAATCTCGGCTTGGTCATGTCTCCGCTCTGCGCAGGGGTCTTAGATACCCGTTATTTTCGGTCAGGGAGTGACTCTGGAGCGATCTCGCGGGAATAGTACGACCTCACGTACATTCCCTGCACCGGTGAGTACCATCAGCAGCCTAGCCACGCCCAAACCCCAGCCCGCATGCGGTGGGGCACCATAGCGGAAACCATCAGTGTAGAATGTGAAGTCGGCTGGCTCAAGTCCCATATTGCGAAGATTTTGCTCTAGGACATCTACTCGATGCTCTCGCTGTCCGCCACTTGTCATCTCGTCGCGCCCATAGTTCAGGTCGAAACCACGACTCAACTGCCCCCCCGACGAACCTTTCTCTTCCTCCTTGTGATGGATATAGAACGGTTTCATCGACATCGGCCAACGTGGGATGAAGTGGAACCCGGGGTACTGGGCAGCGATGATGTCGCAGTGATGACTCTCGATGTCGTCACCCCATTCAATCTCGCCACCTCCGGACTTTACGATCTCAACGGCATCACAATATGTGATACGCGGGAAGGGGATACTTGGAATTTCAACTGTCACTGGACCTTGGCCCTGACTGGATCGATATTCGTTGACCACATCGATGAGGTTTTGATCTCTGGCTGCTACTTGACTCCAGATGTGGTGAATCATTCTTTCCTGAACACCCATAACATCCTCGTCGTTCATCCATGCGCCCTCAATGTCGAAGGAGATGAACTCGTTGAGATGCCTGTATGTGTCGTGCTTCTCGGCTCTGAAAGCCGGGCCAATCTCAAAGACGCGCTCGAGCCCGCCAAGAACCGCCAGTTGTTTGTACAGTTGCGGGCTCTGTGAGAGATAGGCATCGGTTTCGAAGTACTTCATCGGGAATAGGTTGGTTCCGCCTTCGGCGGCAGCGGCGATTATCTTCGGTGTGTTAATCTCTTGGAAACCCTCTGAAATGAGATGGTCTCGCCCGTATTGCAGCACCTTACTGCGAAGCTGAAACATCGCATTTACGTGCTCCCTCCTAAGGTCTA
>Ga0310344_10001077_pt1 | contig 21148 bp, 19 predicted proteins | sample HC15DNA20200_MG_FD_203801 | JGI IMG/M metagenome (GOLD analysis project Ga0310344, IMG submission 203801) | Marine microbial communities from station ALOHA, North Pacific Subtropical Gyre - HC15-DNA-20-200_MG | ecosystem: Environmental > Aquatic > Marine > Oceanic | place: Pacific Ocean: North... | reverse complement strand
AACCCGGTAAATTCACCTTAAGATCGACATCCAAGTCGTAATACACTTCTGTTAACTGCGGATTATGGGGAACGTTTTCGAACTCGTATCTACCGACCATCCGGCTGACAATATCTCCCTCAATTAAGTTCCAAGACACTCGCAACGGATTCGATCCATAGGAATAACGGAGTGTATAGCTGGTGCTTCGCCCAATAGCCGCCGCTCTGAACTGAACATCCCCGGCCCGACCTTCATCATCCCATAACAGAATCCGGGCCTCTTTAATGTCACGGACCCATTCTGGATACCTCTCAACATCGAGCACTGCGGAGTAGCAAAGTTCCGGAGGCGCTTCAATATGTGCACGTTCACTGGCATGATCACTCATCATCAATGACACTATCCGCTCCTCAAAGAGCACAGGCGTATAGAGCAATTCGATTCCTAAAGAGTCAAGTCACGAAACCCGACCTCACTCAAGATATCCACAGCGAAAAATCAACTCTCAAAGACTGACGCCGTCAATCCCCACACGAAGTTGTTGAGAGAGAAACTCGTAGGAGAAATCTTCTATAGCACGCCGCCTGCCCGCCTCCGCAAAGGATTGGCGCATACTCTCATTGTCTAGAAGTTCCTGAAGAGCTGAAGCAACTACTCCTATATCACACGGATCATCTATAACGAAACCAGTTTTCCCATGTTCAACCGCTTCGGCGGAACCACCACTTCTGCCAGCTATCTGCGGGACTCCCGAGGCAGCTGCTTCAAGGAACACAATCCCAAATCCCTCTTGTTCTAAACCATTTAATCTTGTCCTGCACAACATTGCGAAGATGTCTCCCATCCCATAGAAACCGGAAAGATGATCATCTGAAATCCGTCCAATCAAACGGACCGGAGCGTCAGTCGATGCTATAAGTGATAGAAGACGATCTCGATCGCGTCCGACACCCGCTATAGCGACCAACAAATCCGGATTCTTTTTTGAGAGCTTGGCTGCGGCCTGTATGAGAACATCCATCCCTTTTCTCGGCACTAACCGACTCACGCTAACGACAAGTTGTGCATCCTCAGGAAATCCAAATTGCTGACGAATCAGAGAACGCTCATTTAAACCCAATGGTTTAAATCGATCAGTATCAACACCAGGTGGTACCAACAAAATAGGGAGATCACAGTCCACTATCCGCTCCGCCTCAAACGCTGGATACCCACCAGCACTAATAACCAGAGAGGCTTTTTGAAGAAGGGCAGCTAAACCTGCCCGCAGAATAGGTAGCCGCGCAGGGATTGTGATCTCAGCTCCATGTAGAATTACGCCGTAAGGAATGCTGGTTTTAGGTGCCGCTAACCCCAAAGGAATCGCCGGATCCCATATAGCCAATTCAGCAGCATGAGCAGCTGCTAGACGATCCATTCGATTCACCAACCATCGATTCGGCAGCAGCCATGGAACACTTGACCTCTGAATAGGAAAGTCCTGACCTGCATCAAATTTGTCATCACCAGAGTAGGGCGTCGTATAAATAGACACATCGCTAGAGGGAAGGCGACGCCAAAGCTCCCACAAGTACGACTGTATACCGCCAACCTTTGGAGGAAAATCATTAGTAATTAGAAGATGGCGTCTCAATGCAACTCCATAAGATTTTCGTGCCGTTGCTCTAACGCCCACTCTGCATGTTCTTTCAGGATCATGTCCTCAGAGTCAGCAAAGCGTTTTAGTAATGAGTCAACAGCCGGATCCCAATCTTCTGAATTGCCCAACACTACTAAAGCATTACGCCGAAGGTAACGAGGGTCACGATTTGCGATATACCAATGCCCAAATCGTTCCAACAGTTCTTCCTCACTCGCTTCCAGTACCCACACAGCGGAGATACCGGCATCTTCCAACAAACCATCTGACATAAATTCGCGTTCACTGTCACCGATCGGACACACTTCCTGACAATCATCACAACCATAAATTCGATCGGCAAGCGCTACTCGGTAATTCGGTGGAATGGAACCTGGAGCCTGTGCAATCCAGGCAAGACATCGGCGAGCGTCAACAACACCGGGCTGAATAATAGCGCCAGTCGGACAACCCTGAATGCAACGTTCACAGCTTCCACAGGCATCACGCAATGGTTCGGCTGCGATCTTCAGGGGTGCGTCCGTGACGACAGATCCAAGCACAAACCAGCTCCCGCGGCCTGGAAGAAGGACGTTGGAATTTTTTCCATACCAACCGATTCCGGCACGAACGGCAGCAGCCTTGTCAACAAGGGCGTTGTCGTCAACCAGGACTCTTGCATTCCATCCGACGGAAGTTAAATACTCTGACACCTGCGCCAGAGACTTTCGGAGCAAACTGTAGTAGTCCCTACGCGCATATGCGGCAATACGGGCACTGTCTGCAGGCAGGTGCCTTAGCCTTGGAGCAGGAATTCGTCGAGCGCCAACAAATAACGACCTAGCTCCAGGCAGTGTCCGTGTTGGATCAGTCGACCGAGCAGGATTTCGATAAGTGAACTGCATTTCCCCAGCCAATCCTTCTTCGCGTCGTTCCTCAAGATGAAGCCGGGTTTCCTTGAAAGGGGTCGCATCCGTAACTCCTACCTCATCTAATCCAGCTGCTCGTCCTTCAGCGATTACAGTCTCTGTAAAATTCTCGATCCGCTCCTCCTCGCTTAATTCAGGTCTCATTACACCATCGTGACATTTTTCTCCCTTAATGTGTTAATCACACCTTTCATCTTCGCCGCAATAGTTGCTGGACTTTCCACTTTCACTTCTAGAAATTTCGGAATTTCCCAACTGCATCAATTGTGCCCTGAACTGTGACGTAACGGAGGTATGAGGCCGGCATTCGCAAGGAGTCGCATGCTTCTACGCTCAGCGATGTCAATCACGATAGCTTCACCCGGTTTCTGATTGAGGAGAAAATTAACAACACAGTCATCGCAAGTTAATGTGTGTTGCTGAACACAGGTGTCGCAATCTATTAGGAGTGGTTGGTCTGGCTCTTGTGGATATGTCATCTGCCTATTCTCCCAGTGCCCTGTGACAGACAACCTTTAATCCAAAGAAAAGCTTCATCTAGCTAGCGAAGAGCCGCAAGCAAAGGATTTTTCCGGAGACTAAGAGGAGAGAATTGGACTGTTATCCAGGACAAGATCGTCAATGTTGACTGGCAGAGGAACTGTCTATTACAGGGATTCCGCCCGGAGCTTCTCCAAAACTGTCATCGCCCGTCCGTTCTTAACTGACTCTCTTGCAGCCTCCAGGCCACTCTGAAAGTCGTCAACAACGCCTCCCAGAAATACACCTGCCGCAGCGTTAAGTAAGACTATGTCAAGCGCCGGACCTAATTCTTCGCCTGAGAATAAACTTTCAGCAATAGCGGCATTCTCTTTGGGTCCTCCCCCTGGCAAGTAGTTGAGGTCGACACAATGAATCCCATAGCTATTCGGATCTAGCTGAAACTCCCTTACAGACCCCTGATAAAGTTCGAGAACTCGTGTTGGACCACTGAGCGAAATCTCGTCAAGTCCTCCGTCGCCCGTGACAATCCATGTGTGCTCCGAGCCCATTTTCCGAAACACTTCAATCATTCGATCTCCAAGCTGAGCCTCAGAACAACCAACGACCTGTCGCCGAACACCCCCGGGATGAGACAAGGGGCCAAGTATGTTAAAAATCGTCGGAATCCCCAATGTTGTACGAACTGGCCCCGCATGCCTCATAGCCGGATGGAATGTCCGAGCAAAAGCAAATCCCAGCCCATACTTAGAAACTTGCCTGGCAACATCAGTAGGTGATACTGCCGTGTCAATTCCCAACGCATCGAGCATGTCAAAGGCCCCCGATGTTGAAGAAGCCCGTCGATTTCCATGTTTACAGACTGTTGCCCCTGCACCGGCTGCGACGAAGCTCGCCATAGTTGAAATATTGAGAGCTTTTTCGCGACGACGGCTTGAACCACCTGTCCCAACAATGTCAATTGTTTTCTCCGGAACTGCCAGCGGTTCAGCGGCATCAAGCATCGCCCTTACAAAACCAACGATCTCATCTGCGGTTTCCCCTTTACTCCTGAGTGCTACCAGAACCCCGGCTATTTGAGTTTCTTCGGCACGTCCGGACAAGATCTCACTGACTAGCGCCTCCGCCTCATCAGATTCGAGATTCTTACCAGCACACAAACGAAGCAGAAGGTCCGACCAACCACCGAATTTATCTAGTCCCATAATAGTAATTTACGTCACTCGTCTGTACCAACCTAAGGTACGAGGGCTACTCCATTCTCCCTTTCCAAATTAAACGCCGTGCCAAAGGGGAAGAGAGGTATTCAAAATGCCACCTCTCTCAATCCGTAAGCATGAGGCTAGCTATCAACTTCCGTTATATTTCCACCCAACCACACAATACAGCCCTGATACCAAAAGTGAGACTCCTCACCGCCTCTAAGACAATCGAAGGTAGGCCAGTGTCGGAACCGGTAGCAAAGTGTACGGATCTATTCTTTCGACATTCCACCCGGCACCGATCTTCAGACTCCATATTGCATCCAAAAACAAATCTTCTTTCCTCTCAAGAATCTTGAATCCGAATTGCCTATCGCCAACAAACAAGCCAAAATGTTATGGACGGTGAGTCGGCCGGGTGGCCGCGGTGAGTTCTCAACGAACCCACTGAGGAAGGTCGGGGCTCCACAGGGAAGGATGCTGGCTAACGGCCAGTCGAGGTGACTCGAAGGACAGTGCCACAGAAAAGAAACCGCCAATGACCCATTCACCTCGAATGGGAACAGGTAAGGGTGAAATGGTGCGGTAAGAGCGCACCAGCGACCGGGGCGACCTGGTCGGCTAGGTAAACCCCATCCGGAGCAAGGCCAAGCAGGGAGAGAGCGACCCGTTCGAAGACACTCCCAGGTAGGCCGCAAAGATGGATGACCACCCATCCGGATACTCGCAAGAGACCGGTGGACAGAACCCCGCCTACAGGTCGACTCACCGTCACACCTTTTCTATTACTAGTCACCCAAATTGCTCGTTTACGCCAATCGGTTTCGAAACTAAATGGTGCAACTCATTAGATGTGGGCGTTTCATCTGTCAAGCCAATACCGCCTAAGCTCTCACTAATGATAATTAACGGAGTCGAGATTACTAAAGAAGCAGATCTAGCAGGAGTCAACCTCTCTCATACTGATCTACGGTCACTCGACCTCTCAGAAACTTGGCTCGGAGGGGCACTATTCAACTTTTCTGATCTTACGGGTGCTCGTATGGTAGGAACTTCCCTCCGTCACGCCATATGCCAAAGTGCGATCTTCGCTAAAGCCGACCTACGGTTCGCAAATCTTTGGAATGCCGACCTCACAGAAGCCCAGTTCCAAGAAGCAAATATGAGCAGAAGTTGGTGTGGGAACGCTCGACTCTTTAAATCAGATCTAAGTTCGACGGATTTAAGCGGCGCATGGCTTACTGGCGCCAACCTCACAAGCGCATCACTCACTCAAGCGACTCTTGCCGGGACTGTACTTTCTCGAACTTGTCTACATGAAGCAGACCTAACTGGGTCTTTCGCTTCTGGTGCTGATTTTCGAGGTGCAATTTTGAACGGTGCTATTTTTCGCTCAGCCAATCTGTCCGGTGCAATATTTACCGGCGCATCTCTAATAGGGGTGGACTTTTCTGGTGCCGATCTAATCAACACAGATTTGACCAACGCTCAAATTCAATATGCGACAATCGACAATGTCCGGCACGATGACACGACGATGTGGCCGCAGAATTACATCCCGCCTCCGTCGGTTAGGCTTACTCGTCACGAGTAAACCAAAGATCACAGATAGACAGCCATGAAACAATTTCCAAAAACAAGTCAACAAATCAACACAGATTGGCTCTCTACCTGCCTCGAAAGAACTGTCCTTGATTTTGACTTGGATCAGATTGGCCAGGGTCTCGGGATCATGGGGACGATTCACCGCATTTTCCCAATATATGCTCCGGGAGAAACAGGCCCAGTTTCTATCATCCTGAAATCGCCAATCAACCACGATCACACTCGGTTTGTGGCCCGCACCTTTCGACTCTACGAAAAAGAAGTTGCCTTTTACCGCTCAGCCGCCACTGATAGCCCTCTCGGTACACCTAAAGTCTTCGCCGCCTCATACGACTCAGAAGGCGACAACTTCCTTCTCCTACTTGAAGACCTGGCCGACGCCAACGTATTCAATCAAATCGATGGCTGCCCTCTCCCCCAGGCAGAAATAGCTGTCACTTCAATGGCTAAACATCATGCTGCATTTTGGGAAAGCAAGCGCTTTAGTAAGGACCTGAGTTGGCTTCCAAGCGGTTGGGATCCTCCCTTTCCTCAAGCTGTTGCTCAGGGAGTCGCAGACAGTTGGAATATTTTCCAACGAGACTTCGGTGACCTTGTTTCTCCACGAATTAGAAAAACAGCCCAAGATTTTCCTTCTAATGCAGCGTCCTTGATGGCCTTCAATACCGGCCCCACGACTCTCGCACACGGCGACTTCCGTCTGGACAACTTATTTTTTCGTGCAGAGAACCTGTTTGTAATTGACTGGCAAATTTGCGTCCGTACCTCTGGAGCCTACGATTTGGGATATTTCTTAAGCCAAAGTCTCACCACGGTGGATCGGCGATCTCACGAAAAAAACCTCCTGGATCTATACCAAAAAGAACTCGCAGAAACAGGAATCGACTACCCAGTGGACGATCTATGGCGGGACTACCGCCGATCTGTTTTATTTTGTCTCTGCTACCCCATCCAGGCAGGAGGCGGAATTGAACTGGCAAATGAACGAGCGGTGCAACTGGTAGCAGAAATGTTCGGACGCGTATCATCGGCAATCGAAGATCTCGATGCAGACCAATTTATGACATAACTCTTCAAAATTAAAACAAAGACAACGTGCCGGCATAACTGCCTCGCCATACGTACGTGGTCACCCTCAAATCTGAACTCAAACCAGTTTCCAACTCAGTTGCAAGAAACCGCCTCTTCATAATCGCCAGGGCATTATCCCCCAAGATCTTGGAGATGAGTAACATCATTAAAACCTAGAAGAATCGGGTCCGACTCAGTAGTCCCGATTCTTGTAACAGAGCCAGTGGCGACAAAGCAGCGCCACCCAACTTCGTCTCCAACTCCAAGTGCCCAAGCAAATGCGGCTTTGATCGGCGACACATGCGTAACAACTACTATATTTTCGGATCTTGCTTCCTCCGCAAGTTCCAAACAACCCGAACGAACTCTCTCACCCAGTTCTCGAAGACTCTCGCCTCCTGCTGGCGCCCAGTCGAGATCGGATCGCCAAGATGTCCACGTATCGACTGGAACCTCAGTGCGTGACCAGCCATCGAATTCTCCATAATCCAGTTCAATCCAACGCTCATCTATCCGGACTGGAACACCGAACGCGTCGGCAGTCTCTCTGGCACGTCTCAAAGGGCTCGAGACGACTCTTCTAATACCCCCGATAGATGCAGCTGTAGTCGCTGCTTGTCGCAAGCCGAGTTCGTCTAGAGACGGATCGGAATGTCCTAGGAGTAACCCCAAAGCGTTCTCCCTGGTACGCCCATGCCGGACTATGTATAACATCAGGCTTCAATACGTTCTAGTCGCCCATGTTTAAACAACGATTTTCTTCGAAGAGGCTCAAACAACCTGTAGCGTTTCCAAATCCAAAACGCGATCACAATCCCTATTACTTCAAGTATCAACCCACCGGGCCAACGGAAAACCTCACGTATTTGTGATCCACCTAGAGTGTCAAAGCCTGTAAACGGCCACCAGAAAACGCCGCTATCGGCCCAAGTGGCATCAAGTACTAAATGTGCAAAAAGGCCTATAGGTATACCTAGACAACGGCGTCGTAACAATCGGCGATTTTGAGTCATAAGCATTACTCCACACAAGGTGACAGCAGCGAACAGTGGCGTATGAAGTAACCACGGCCCCCCTATTAGACCCTCAAGGACGGGCGAAACTGCTCCCAGGACAACAAGCCGATAGTCCAATCCCGGACTTTTGAAGGTTTCTGCCACAAGAAAAACTGACAGAGCTGCAAACCAAATCAACACCAGTTACCGCACCACCATACGACCACACTCAGAACACTCATCGAGAGTGTGCTCAGGCAACCGTTTCATACGGTCAACTTCAACCGCTGGCATGGAATACGGACAACCATCACAGTCTTTGCCATGAAATCTTACGACGGTACTGGCTCCAAAGAGACGTCGTAGTCCTTCGTATCGAGCAAGAAGCTCAGTCGAGAGTTTAGAAGCAGCACGATGACGGCGTTCCTGAACTTCTTCGAGAGCCAAACTCAATTCTGATTCTGCAACACGCAGTGCTTCCTCAGCGACATCTAGATTCATATCTTGAGCATTGGCTTGCTCGTCGAGTTCTGTCAGCAACACATCTACGGGGTCAATTTCCTCTAGTACTTCGAGTAAGCGTTCTTCCAACTCATCCTGACGGGGCTTCAGGCGCTCTGCTTCCACTTGTATCTCTCGAGCTTCTCGAGGGGAGCTAATCCCACTTCCATAAAGGCGGGCTTCAAGTTCCCCAATACGCACAGACACTGCTTCTACATCTGCCTCAGCCCGCTTCTGCCGACGATCTAGCTCCAAGCGCTCCAATCGTCGTGAATCTCTTTCTCTTTCAACCGCAGCACGTTCAGTACGCACCTTGTCAGCAAGCAAGCGTTCCGAAAGATTCGACAAGCGGCGGTGAATCTGTTCTATCTCCGTGTCTCCATCCTGTACAGCGAAAAGGTCTTCCACATTCACATGCTAGGAGCAAGTTCAGCCTGCGCATGGTATTGACTCACAAGACAAGTAGAGCCTTTTGCAACTCCATATTTATCCGCTAGGAAAATTCTTGAGCAGCAAATTTAGTTACGAAATATCACCTAATTTTCTGTGATCCCAAGAAACAACCTTTTCAGGTAGAACAATGACGGCCGTACGTTTTGCAGCTAATCGCACCGCTGCTTCTTCAATATGTTCTTCGGGAATCCCTTTCTGATTCCGCCGAAGAACTGCTTCTGCGATTGGAACCACTTCTTCTTTTTTATTAAGCAGAACGGCTCGTCCTTTAATAATCAGACCACGCAAGACCTCATAAGTACTTCCATCTTCAATCAAAACGGTGATTCGGTTGTCCCGTTCAAGATTTCTAATCTTCTGGGATTTTCTGTAAGTTTCAAAAACTACACAGCCATCCACAACGGCGTACCAGAGAGTCGACAAGTGGACAGAGCCATCAGGGTCAATCGTTCCCACCTGTAAGCTCTGTTTTGCACTGAGAAATTCAGTCGCTTCGGCTTCGGTCATCCGGATTAAGTCTCGCCGAGAAGACCCCATAATATTGAACCTCTCTTTTGCCTTCAAAATATTCCGGCGTTCAGACTTAGAATTGAAGACAGTCTAGGATCGGACTTCCGTAAGACTGAACAGGGGTATGAAGTATCTGCGCGATGTGGAGATCTCCGCATCCATTAGGCAATAATCTCACTATTTCTAGTGCAAAATCATTACCAAAAAATTCTGCGTGTCAACAGAACACCCTCAGCCGTCTAACCTCAAGAAGCATATTCTCTTAATAGCTGCCGACCCTTAGATTGTCTCCAATTCTGTGATGGCTGGTACAGCATGGCCTAAGCAAGAGTAAGGTCGTACTTATAGCACAGAAGGTTGATTTATGAGCTTTAAACCCCTTCCCGATGACAACACACGCCGTGACATGCTCGTGGATATGGTCATAGCACGAGTGCAGGCTAAACGACTATGGAATCTGCAGCGTCAAGGACAGGTTGGCACGATAGCTCCTATCGATGGCCACGAAGCCGCAATAGTGGGCGCCATTCATGCTCTTGACCCGGCAGAAGACTGGGTAGTTCCACAGTACCGAGAACCACTGGGTCTTAGGCGGTATGGGCCTAGCATCTTAGAACAATTCCTGCTTTACAACATTGGCCACCCTGCTGGTGGCTATCTGCCAGATCCAATTCGAGTACTGCCGAGTCAGATCTCCCTCGCAACCCAGATCCCTCACGCTGTGGGAATAGCTTGGGGACTAGCACTTCAGAATGACCCTGGTGTTGTCTTAGTATTCTTCGGTGACGGATCCTCATCCGAGGGCGACTTCTACGAGGCAGGCAACCTCGCTGGTGTTATCCAGGCGCCGGTGATTTTCTTGTGTATTAACAATCAATGGGCAATATCCACACCAACCCGTCTTCAAACAGCCGCTGAATCGTTTGCCGCCAAAGCAGCTGCATTCGGTTTCCCAGGTGAACAAGTCGACGGAACCGACGCGTGTGCTGTCTATCAAGCAGTAGCTAACGCCCGTTGCCGAGCAAAGCAGGGCTTTGGTCCTACTCTCATTGAGGCCAACCTCTACCGACTAGGGCCGCACACTACTGCTGATGACCCGACAAGATACATTCCTGCGGATGAACTCGAACTAACCCAACGTAACGATCCAATAGCCATTTTTGAGACAACCCTAGAAAGCGATGGCTTATGGAACGCCGAAATAAAAAGTCGTACCGAAAGACTGGCCCTCGAGATATTTGACAGTGCTTTTGAAAAAGCTAACAACACTCCTCTTTCGCCTAACGCCTTATTCGATCACTGCTACACGGAAGATACTCAAAGGCTTAAGCGACAAAAAGCAAACTTCAATGACCAGCCGGAATTAAGTTAATCATGCCCGAATTGAACATGCTTGAAGCCATTAACGCTGCCCTCCATAGCGAGATGGACCGGGATAAGCGGGTCCTAGTTCTTGGAGAGGATGTCGCTCGTGTTGGCGGCGTTTTTCGTGCAACCGACGGACTCCTCGAGAAATTCGGCGAAAGTCGTGTATTCGACACACCTCTGTCTGAAGGGGCAATTGCTGGGGCGACAGTCGGACTCTCGATTTCTGGACTCGTCCCAGTTGCCGAGTTGCAGTTTCTTGGTTTCGCCTACCAGGCAATGCACCAAATCGCCGGACAAATAGCAAGACTACGCTATCGGACACAAGGACGATTCTCTCCTCGCATAACGATCCGTGCTCCATTTGGCGGTGGCGTCCGAACACCCGAATTACACTCAGACTCTTTAGAGGGACAACTGGCCAACATTGCGGGCCTCAAGATAGCCGCTCCAGCGACCGCAGCTGACGCTAAAGGTCTCCTCACTTCCGCCATCCGTGACCCCAACCCAGTACTTTTCCTCGAACCGCTTCGAGGTTACCGCGGAGTTCGGGGTCAAGTGCCTGAAGGAGAACACCTTGTCCCTCTAGGTGTAGCTCGTACTGCTCGTACTGGCAGTGACATACTCATTATTACCTGGAGCTACCAAGTTGAACTAGCGTGCCGGGTCTCCGATCAGCTTTCCGAGGAAGGAATTTCTGTCCGAGTTTTAGATCTGCGTAGTCTTGCACCCCTCGATATCAATGCAATCGCGGACGCAGTTGAAATCTGTGGTCGAGTAGCTGTAGTGGAGGAAAGTGTTCAAACCGGCGGTTTTGGGGGCGAGGTTGTGGCTACCATAGTCGAAGAATCATTTTGGTCGCTTGAAGCTCCAGTTGTGCGTATCTCCGGTTTCGATGTCCCTTATCCTGTAGGGATGTTAGAGGACACTTATGTACCCGACGAGAAAAGAATCATCTTGGCGCTTCGGAACCTCCTCAAGACAACCTAAAGATATTCAGCAGTGAACATTTTTCGACTTCCCGATATCGGTGAGGGCCTCAACGAGGCCGAGATAATTGAATGGTTAGTCAAGCCCGGTGACGAGGTCCACCGTGATCAACCAATTGTGGAAGTGATGACAGACAAGGCTAGTTCCGAACTATCTGCTCCCGTCTCAGGTGTAATCATATCTTTGGGCGGGACGCAAGGAGATCGGCTACGTGTCGGCGAAATGCTCGCTGAAATCGACGAAAGCTCAGAAACTAAAACGACCTCTGAGCCTTCACCTCCAGATCTAGAAAAACCACCCACACCTACTTCACCTAAAATCATTCCAAACAATATTCGCCCAAAAGCTTCGCCTTTGATTCGCAGAAAGGCCCGAGAGCTAGGATTGGACCTAAACCAAATAGCGGGTACCGGTCCAGGTCAAAGAATTGTTTCGGTAGATCTTGAGGCCGCAAGCAATATCGCACACGATTCTACGCCACCTCAGATACCTGAAGTTCTTGATGAAACGATCGACAGCGCTCACGAAAATCTAGGACAAATGTCAGCAGGCAGTCATCCGCTCGTTGGAATACGGAGACAGATAGCTCTTAATACAACTCAATCCTGGACTCAAATCCCCCATATCCACTCATTCGATGAGTTAGACGGGTCGCTTATTCTCGATCTCCAAACACGGTTCGCAGCGATGGGCCGAAAACTCACAATTCTGGCCCTAGCAACGGTTGCGACCTGTCGTGCGCTTAGCCGATTTCCCCTTGTTAACTCCTATGTCGCCGATGACTCTGAACAAGATTCCAATGACTGGCTGGTTGTCCAAGATCGAATTAACCTTGGAATAGCAGTCGCAACTACAAAAGGCCTGATAGTCCCTGTACTCCAGAATGCGGATCAACTTGACCTGTTCTCCGCAGCCAAAGAAATCGCTGAAATTGTGACTCGAGCACGTAATGGCGATCTTGACAGTACACACCTCCGTGGCGCCACCTTTACAATCACAAATTACGGATCTCTCGGTGGGCGATGGGCGACCCCAATCATTCCGCCAGGCCAATCAGCTATTCTTGGTCTTGGTCGTATTGAAAAACGTCCTGCAGTTCATGAAGATATCGTCGTACCCCGTCCCATGCTGCCCGTAGTAGTAGGTGCCGATCACCGAATCATCGACGGTGATCTTCTGGAAGCCTTCAAGAATTCAATCTTCGAAGATCTAAAAGATCCCCTGCGTTTGCTCATTAAATGAACTACGGCATCGGACAGTGGTTGTAGGCGAGGTAGCTTCGCCCGTCGACCTTCTGGTCATCGGCGGGGGGCCAGGTGGCTACTCAGCTGCTCTGCAAGCTGCTCAACTTGGTCGTGAAGTTCTACTGATCGAGAATCAAGAGGTCGGCGGAACCTGCATCAACGTCGGCTGCATTCCGTCAAAAGCGCTTATCGAGATAGCCAACACGATTCACGCACCCACACGGCTTTCATCCTATGGGGTACGGACGGACGTAACGATAGATATACATAAGATCCGAACTCACCTCAACTCGCTGGTCAACACTCTTACATCCAACATTTCGAGTTCTCTCAAGAGGGCCGGAGTCCAAGTGCGTCCCGGCACCGTTCGCTTTAGTCGTCCAAATCGTGTCGCTGTTGAACACGCCGACAACCTTGAACATTTTGAATTTCGACACGCCATCGTCGCCACTGGTTCAAGATCGATTGAACTTCCCGGACTTTCAGTTGACGGTAAACGAATCGTGAACTCTACTGATCTCCTATTTGCAAGCAAACTACCGGAAACACTCGTTCTAGTTGGTGGCGGATATATAGGTGTCGAACTTGCTTGTGCTTATGCCAAACTCGGTACTCATGTAACAGTGATTGAAAGCAAGAATTGGCTTTTGCCAACTTTTGAAAAGCGTATTGGTTTAGCCGTCGAACGCGGCCTGAGGAGACTAGGGGTTGGTATCTGTCTCGCTTCCAGCGCCACTGCCTACAATGAGGACGGCCTTAAAGTTGTAGGCCCAAAAGGAAGTTTCGTTATTCCAAGTGAACTCATTGGAATTACCATCGGTCGGAGACCCAACAGCGATACGGTTGGGATAGCACACTCGGGTGCATTAACCAATGAAAAAGGCTTCGTCGAGGTGGACTCTCAGCGCAGAGCAACCGACAGGGTCTTTGCTATCGGAGACCTCACGGAAGGACCTGCACTCGCCCATAAAGCGATCGCGGAAGGTCGAGTAGCAGCTCGATCTGCATGTGGTCAAATATCGACTTTTGATCCTGCCTGTATCCCCTCAGTTGTTTTTGGGGATCCTCAGGTGATCTCAGTTGGGACAAGCCTAAGCAGTGCATCGAAAAGAGGCCTACATGTCTCATCCCACTCTATTCCATTCGGTTCATCAGGAAGAGCCCACACACTCGGTGATACCGATGGATTCATAGAAATAATCGCCGACCACTATGGGACGGTAGTGGGCATACAGGCAGTCGGTCCCCATGTTGCTGAACTAGCAGGAGAAGCTGCTCTCGCCATTGAAACCGCAGCCACTGTGGAAGATCTCGCCGAAACGATCCACCCCCATCCAACGTTCGGCGAATCACTTATGGAAGCAGCCATTCATCTTCAGACGGATCTATCTGCAGAATCTCAGCAAGCAACCGACTAGCCATTCCTCCAGCACCTCGCTGGATTAGTGCGTATCAACAACAATTTCTAGTAATCGGCGAACGCCTTCCTGCTAGAGGAACTCAATATCTTTTTGAGGAGGTCGTTGGGCTGTACTAAATTGACCCTTAACCGCTTCAAGACAGGAAATACGTTGCCCAATAAACACCCAGGGTTTTTTCAGGTGCAGCTGAATGAATATTCGGCTAAGCAATCTAATACCAGTCCATGGTGACAGGTCTTCCCTCAGAACAAATCATCGATCGGGAAGCCCGTCGACGTAGTTCTCTACACAAGTGGACAAAGTACAGCCCGAATGTGCTACCGGCATTTGTCGCAGAACATGACTTCGCTCCACCCAAGGCGGTTACAAAGCGACTAACAGAACTCATCGAACTTTCCGCCTATGGCTACCACGACAGTCAAAAGGAAATGATTGATTCGTTTTGCCGGTGGACTTATCGTCGACACAACTGGTCACCAAATCCTGACCTAGTACGGCCAATCACAAACTGTGTACAAGGTGTGTGGGCTTCAGTAATGGCCTGCACCCAACCTGGACAGAAAATTATCCTGTCAGATCCCGTCTACTACCCATTCCAGGAGCTCGGATCAAGTACCGCAAGAGAAGTCATCAAATGGAATCTGCATCGCGACGCCCAAGGCTGGCACTACGACCTGGATGCCCTCAAACAACTTTTAGAGACCGAACCATCTATTGGCCTTATCGTTCTCTGTCATCCGCAGAACCCAACAGGTTATTCATTAACTACTGCCCAACTGAAACAGCTCGTAGACCTGTCGCTCGAACACAATCTCACAGTTATTTCTGACGAGATCCACTACGACTTGGTTCATCCAGGCAATGTACACATACCGACTCTCACCATTCCAGGTGCATCCGACTGCACAATTACTGTGACTTCTGGAGTGAAGACCTTTGCCACTGGGGGCCTCAGATGTGCCGTGGCTGTCTTCGGTAACGAAATTCTCCGCGACCAGTTCGCCACAATTCCAGAACATCTACTAACCGTTCCTAATCGAATAGGTTGTGAGGCTTCTACAGTTGCCTGGGATACAGGAGATGCATGGGTAACCGATCTCCGAGAGGTGCTTAACATAAACCGCTGTCATCTCCTCCAGCGACTTGAAGATGAGATCCCGGGAATCCGCATTCACCCTCCAGATGCAACTTTCCTCGCCTGGCTTGACCTTTCGGCCTTTTCCCCAGGCGAGAAACCTTCCTCCTGGCTTCGCGAGCGAACTGGAGTCGCCTGCGAGGACGGGCCAAAATACGGACTTGGGGGTAAAGGACATGTCCGATTCAATTTCGGAACTTCGATGACAATCTTAGATGAGATGATCGATCGCTTAGTGCTCGGTCTCCAAAATATCTGAAATTTTCTCGAGCCGTTTATTGATCTAAAATCTTTCCGTGCTTAGCCATAATCGATCGCGCGGCATGGCCGGAGGAATTCTAGCGGCAGCGATCTGTCTGAGTATTGGAGAATTTGGGGCTGGGATAACTTCGAAAATTGTCTCGCCTGTCTCAGCCGTTGGAGATCTAATCATAGATTTTATGCCTGGCCCAGTAATTCGTAAATCGATTGAAATCTTTGGTTCAGCACAAAAACCACTATTACTTACAACCATTAGTGTGGGCACATTCGCAGTCGGCGCTTTTTTAGGCCGGTGTTCAGCCCGTGCTAACCAGGCCGGTCTCTTCCTCTTCGGCATATTTGGCGCATACGCCATGATACGACACCCCCTTTCCTCACTTTCTGCCTCTTGTTTCCTAACTGCACTAATGCTCCTCGCAGGTAGTGCCGTACTTCGTTTCTTCCGCGACCCTTTTGGGATTTCATCTTCTTCCGATCAAACCTTCGAAGATCCCAGAAGAAAATATGCAGACCGACGCGGGTTCCTTGTCTTCACAAGTGGTATTTCAGTCGCTTCTCTCGCTCTTCTTCTAGGCAGTCGAGTCCTTTCAAGCCAGTCAGGAGAAACAGTTCGCTCAAAAATTGATCTCCCTCTCCAAAGAAACGCACAGAAAAACGACTCAAATCCAACTTCAACTACTAGAGATTCTTCGCTGCAGAAATTCGAAAACATAGATGGAATGACAACCTGGATTACACCAAATAGTCAGTTCTATCGAATTGACACCGCTCTTAGTATTCCGGTCATCGACCCAACGGAATGGTCTCTCCAAATCGGAGGTCTTACAAAAAGAAACGTCACACTAAATCTTGATGACCTCCTGAAACTCAACGTGATCGACGCAGCCATCACCTTGGCATGCGTTTCGAACGAAGTTGGCGGATCTCTAGTTGGCAACGCAGTTTGGACCGGGGTCCCTCTAGCGGACGTCCTGGAAATAGTCGAGCCACTCCCATTCGCTGAACAGGTTTTTTCATCATCAGTAGACGGATTCGAAGCCGGTTTTCCACTCAGTGTCGTAGAAGATGGAAGAACCGCTCTTCTTGCATTCGGTATGAACGGCGAACCGCTCCCCCTCAAGCACGGATTTCCCGTGCGCTTAGTAGTTCCCGGACTCTATGGATATGTTTCCGCAGTGAAATGGCTTTCGAGTATCCAATTGACCCGCTGGTCAGCCGCAACAGGTTTCTGGATCGACAAAGGTTGGGCAAGAGAAGCACCGATAAAGATTGCTTCGCGAATCGACGTTCCTTCCCCCCGCCGAGTTGCAGCCGGACTTGTCCCCGTAGGAGGCATCGCGTTTTATCCGGATGTTGGAATTAAGGCAGTCCAATTATCTATTGACAATGGACCCTGGAAGGACTGCCGTATCGGAGATTCCACTGGCCCGGGGAAGGTCGGAGAAGCCTGGGTCCAGTGGCTCTACCTCTGGGATGCAACACCGGGTTATTTCAATATTCGTGTCCGAGCAGTTGGAACTGATGGGTTACTCCAACCAGAAAGACCTGTCCCACCCGCACCCAACGGCGCCGAGGGCTATCACGAGGTCCGCATTCTAGTCACCTGATAAGTGTGCAATCCTCAGCGAACCAGAAACTGCAACCTATAAAGTCGCCGCAAGAAACGTTTTCGACTTACTCCGCTGCAGTCGTAGTCGTAGTCTCCTCCGCTGCAGTCGTAGTCGTAGTCTCCTCCGCTGCAGTCGTAGTCGTAGTCTCCTCCGCTGCAGTCGTAGTCGTAGTCTCCCCCGCTGCAGTCGTAGTCGTAGTCTCCCCCGCTGCAGTCGTAGTCGTAGTCTCCCCCGCTGCAGTCGTAGTCGTAGCCTCCCCCGCTGCAGTCGTAGTCGTAGCCTCCCCCGCTGCAGTCGTAGTCGTAGCCGTAGGCCGGTTTGGAACGTTGTCCGTCGGAAGCCCACGTCCCTCGAGCTCAGCAATATGTGCCGCCTGAGTGCCCGGGCCATACCAACCATCTGCTGCAACCCCCAGCAAAGTCTGAAGGGCAGCCGCCTCGTCACTCGGGCCCCACTCATAAGCAAAAGTCAGAACAACATCTTCGTCAACGACCGGCGCTGGCGTAACCGTAGTCGTAGCTACTGAGTCCTGACTAAGGGGGGCGCTCGTAGTAGTGCTAGTGGTAGCCATATTGAACGGATTGAAAGATGTCGTAGTCGCAGGTGTCGTTGTCGTTGTCGTTGTCGTTGTCGAAACTTTTACAGCCGTTGTCTCAGGTGGGGCTGAGGCCAAAACCGACACTTCAGTCTCGAGATCGATCATGTCCTCGCGCAGCTGGACTATTTCCGCACGAAGTTGCTCTATCTCATCATCATTAGTTTCAAGCAGGCCGCAACCCGTAACCCCTGCGACAAGAGTTACGCCAAGGGCCGTTGCAGTAAGCATGGTTGTTCGCATCGCTACAGTCTTTCAGATCGTCGGGACAATGTAGTGGCGCCTCTCAACGCTCAGGACCCCTGCAGACTAGCCGAAATCAGACCCGAAATCCGAGTGATTGGGCGAGAATCGATAAGCACTGCCCTCTGAGATGACCTATACCAAACCCAGATAAGGATTTCTGTTACTGCTTAATATCAAGGTCATTGAAGTTAAAAATACAATCGGACGGCTCGCTTAGGTAGTCCACCTATCTGATAAAACACGACCCGCAACCCGTCCCCATCACTCAAAATAGCTGACCCAAGCCATTATTTAGCTTCCCGACCTCTAAATTTAGGGCACTTCGATTGGAGACTCGATGTCCGAACTCGCACTACTTATTGGCGGCCTAGACTTTGGCGAAGGGCCACGCTGGCACGCCGGAAAACTCTGGTATAGCGATTTTTATCAGAATCGTGTTTACACCGTCGACTCTTGTGGGACACGAGAGATAATCGTCAACCTTGAAGATGAACAACCGTCCGGACTGGGTTGGCTCCCCGACGGTGATCTTCTAATTGTTGCGATGCTTAGCCGCCAAGTGCTCAGAGTGCATAACGGGATCGTTTCCCTTTATGCAGATTTATCTGATATCGCTACCTTTCACACAAATGACATGGTAGTAGCAGAAGATGGAACGGCTTACGTAGGCAACTTTGGATTCGATATCGAACAAGAATCAGATAACCCACGGACTGCGACTCTTGCCATTATCGATCCCAACGGTGTCGTGCATGCAGGTCCCGATGGCCTCTCTTTCCCAAACGGTTCAGTAATTACACCAAACGGCAAGACACTCATTGTGTGCGAAACCTTTGGTAGCCGTCTTACTGCCTTTCCGATTCTTGACGATAAAACTTTAGGAAAGCGCACTTTGTGGGCAAACGTTAAAGGGCTTCTACCCGACGGATGTTGCCTTGATGCCAATGGCGGCATATGGGTAGCCGACGCCTTGGGAAGTGGGGTCGTCAGAGTGCTCGAAGGCGGAGAAATCACTGACCGCATTCCCACACCACACCCAGCATTTGCCTGCATGCTTGGCGGAAATGACGCTCGAACTCTTCATTGCATTACGGCACCTGCGTCCGGCAGTAACCGGAAAGGAAGTGCTGACGGTGCTATCTACACCATCCGGGTAGAATATCCTGCTGCCGGACTCCCATAAATCAACTGTTTCATTCACACCTCTGTCTTTCGATATTCTGAGAACCCGTTTTCCACGGATCACTCCTACTGCCCCACATAAGCAAACCGACATTTACCAATAATCCGAAAGCTTCTAATGGTCGAGATTCTGGAAAGTGTGCTGCTATCTCCAAGTTTCATTCTGCAAGCTCAGACACCGCATCTGGCCAGTCTGACTTGAATCAACAGAAGTGTCTAAATCACTATTTCCCGTCGACACGGTCTCTAATGTAATGCCGGTAAATATGGGAGATAACACCTTTAGGGCTCAATCGCCAGCATCGAAGTGGATCAGACCCATCGTGAGCCAAACACATGTTGCAAGAAACACAGTCCACCATACCCGTCCGTCCCACAGCCAATTTCTTAGCGAGATCTGGCTCGCGGATAAAGGGTCGCGACATTGCTAAGAAATCCGCGTCGCCTGATTCGAGAATCTCCGTCATCGTCTCAGTGGTTCGGATCCCTCCAACCAAGATTATGGGCACAGCAACGGAGCCCTTGAGGATTCGAGCAAACTCTCGATAGTGGGCCTCTGGTGCCTTCGGTCGAACCAAACGTTGGAAAAGTACATTCTTAGCTGCCTGACTACCGCCAACGGACACATACCGGGGGATATTCTCGACATAGCTCCGCATAATCCCATACGTCGGCTCAAATCCGTCTACGCCGCGTTCGGCAAGTCGTTGCGCCCGTTCAACACTTTCCGCGACGCTGAGCCCACCCTCCATTGAGTCCGCTAGTCCGATTCGGACCGTTACCGGTATATGACTCCCGACTGCCGAACGGACCGCATCGTAGACACTCAGAAAAAACCGGCTTCGTCGATCAGCACTTCCCCCCCATTCATCTGTACGGCGATTCGTAATGGGAGAAGAAAACTCTGAGATCAAGTAACCATTTCCCCCATGTATATGTATCCCGTCATATCCGGCATCCACAGCCCGTCTTGCCGCAGCTCCAAATGAATCAATCACCGAAAGTACGTCATCATTTGTCATCGCCTGCGGCTGGCGACCGTACATTTCATTAGCCGTCGCTGATGGAGCAATCGGGTCAAAACCACTTAAGGTTGTTTGACTTCCAGCATGACCAATCTCGGCAAAAATTATGCCGCCCTCTGCATGAACTGCGTCAGTAACACTCCGCATGGACGAGATTTGAGCATCGTGCCACAATCCCATTTGATTGGCACTGGCTTGCCCGCGAGCTTCCACGTAAATATGTCCAGTGAGAATCAATCCGACCCCACCCGCAGCTAATTCACCGTACAAGGATGAGAGCATCTCGGTCGCATCTCCCTCAGTAGTCGCCATCGTTTCTGAGGTCGAAGCCCGCACCAACCTATTCGGTATATCAAGTCCACCAATCACACCGGGACGCATATATGAAGCAACAGTCATCTGCCGATTCTCCGTTCTCCAGATCAAACTGTGATTCACAACCGTACAGCAAGTATTTACATACTCGTAAGCCTTTCAGGCGGCGAAGGGCTACAGATCCTGCGGAAACTTCAGAATCTTTGATGGGATTTAGTACTAGGAGCGCAGGCACTCGCCATCAAACCGGAACGACCTAGCAACTCATCCCTCCGATTGCCCGGCAGGAAACACAACCGAAGAAAAGTGGGCGCGGAGGAACTCGCCACTAAAACCCAACCGAACCTTCTGGCTCCATCGGCTGGGCTTACCCAAATAATAGTCGATGGGGCTCGCGGGTGGAGTTCTTTCTT
>Ga0310344_10001076_pt1 | contig 21156 bp, 20 predicted proteins | sample HC15DNA20200_MG_FD_203801 | JGI IMG/M metagenome (GOLD analysis project Ga0310344, IMG submission 203801) | Marine microbial communities from station ALOHA, North Pacific Subtropical Gyre - HC15-DNA-20-200_MG | ecosystem: Environmental > Aquatic > Marine > Oceanic | place: Pacific Ocean: North... | reverse complement strand
TTTTTTTTGACTGAGTTACTTTTGGAGGGGTTTTTACTATATTAGAAGCACAACTTGTTAAGAAAAGAGTAAAGGACATTAAGGCAAAAAGTATTTTTATCATTTTTGCTTATTCTCTTTCCACTTTAGTTGTTTATTAGACTTATCCACGATGTTCGCTTATTGAAATATTCTTGAATAGGTTTAATTGATTTTGAGCTTCTTCAATCGGAATAGGATAGTCTCCATTAAAACATGCAATACAATATTCATCTTCATTTGGTCTGACACATTTCAAAAGACCCTCTATGGAAAGGTAACTTAATGTGTCTACTTCTAATATATTTTTTATCTCGTCAGGATTTTTAGAGGAAGCTATCAATTCTTTTTTGCTAGGCATATCGATTCCGAAGAAACAAGGATTTGTAATCGGAGGAGAACTTATTCTCATATGCACTTCCTTAGCTCCTGCGTTTCGTATCATCTCAACTATTTTGTTACTAGTAGTTCCTCTGACTATCGAATCATCAATAACTACTACTTTTTTTCCTTTTAGATAATTTTTGATTGGATTTAGTTTAATCTTAACTCCGAAATGTCTTATAGATTGTTGTGGTTCTATAAATGTCCTTCCAACGTAGTGATTTCTAACTAAACCCATTTCCAGGGGAATTCCTGACTCATTTGAATAGCCTAATGCAGCAGCCAATCCTGAATCGGGTACTGGGATAACTAAATCTGCATCAATCTTACTTTCTTTTGCTAATTCAGCACCAAGTTGTTTTCTGATTGTGTATGCATTGTGTCCAAATAAAAAACTATCTGGTCTTGCAAAATATATGAATTCAAAAATACACTGCGTGATTTTCGTCATAGGAAAAGGTTTGTAACTTTCTAATCCATTTTTTCCTATTACTACCATTTCCCCCGGCTCAATCTCTCTTACAAATTCCGCATCCATAAGGTCTAATGCACAGGTTTCACTACACATAACCCATGCGATTTCACCTTTTGACCCTGTCACTTTTCCTAAAACTAAAGGACGAAAGCCGTTTGGGTCTCTTATTCCAAATAATTTATCATGAGTCATTATAGTAAGAGCAAAAGCGCCTTTCAGCACTCTTAATGCTTCAATAATAGCATTTTCTATTTCTTCTTCTTTAGATTTAGCTATCAAATGAAGTATGGCTTCACTATCAGTAGTAGTTCGAAAAATTGAGCCATTTTTTTCAAGATCTCTTCTAAGTTCTAGTCCGTTAATTAGGTTTCCATTATGTGCGAGTGAAATAGTTTGATTTGCAGTAACAACAGTTAATGGTTGTGCATTTTCTATATTGGAATGGCCTGCAGTAGAGTATCTGTTATGGCCAATTGCTATATGACCATGTAATCTCGAAAGTCTTTCTTTATTGAAGATATCAGAAACTAGACCCATCCCTACTTCAGAATGTATTTTTTTCCCGTTTGATGTAGTTATTCCAGAACTTTCTTGTCCTCTATGTTGAAGTGCATAGAGATTCAAATATGCCATATTTGCTGCTTCAGGATGGCCGTAAATACCAGTTACTGCACATTCCTCTCGAGGATGGTCATCTAAGATTTCTATCATTAAAAGATTCCTTTAAGGGAATTTTCCCATGTATAAGTTATTTTTTCCATTTCAAGGTCAATTATAGGGGAGTTCCCGTCTGAATAGATAGTAAATTTTTCTCCGACAATTCCTATTTCTGTTAGAAGAACTTCGTTTTTTTCTGCAATTTCATTTAGCTTTTTAACATTATTTGGGTCTGTAGAAACGATTATACGAGAACATGTTTCTCCGAAAAGAATCGAATCTATTCTACCTGTACAATTTTTGGGTAACCTTATAATTGCACCTAAGGAGGAAGAAGGAGAAGAAAGAGAAGATTCTGCTAAGGCAATTGCAAGACCTCCTTCTCCAAGATCATGAGATGAATTAATCACCTCATTTTTAACTGCTTCACGACAGGCTGTATTTACAGATTTCGCAGATGATAAATTTGAGATAGGCCCATTTCCTCCCTCGTAACCAGTTTTGATCCATGCTAACTCATGTGGCGTGCTATTGGGAAAGGGTATTTCTCCTTTAGGACTGATAAGAAAAATCTTGTCACCTAAATTATTAAATCCTTGTGGCGCTGTAAGTAAATGATTTTCAATTAGCCCTACCATGCCAATTACAGGTGTAGGATATATATCATTTCCATGAGTTTCATTGTATAGACTAACATTTCCGCTAACGACAGGGATTTCCAGTTCAATGCATGCTTTAGACATTCCATCTACTGCTTCTGAAAATTGTCTCATAATTTCTGGATTCTCCGGATTTCCAAAATTCAAACAATTTGTCAGGGCCACTGGTTCTGCACCTTTGCATGAAAGATTTCTAGCAGATTCAATTATTGTATAAAGAGCACCATTGTAAGGATTTAATTTACAGTATCGCGCGTTAGAATCGACAGTAAAAGCTAAAGCCTTTCCTGAACCTTTTATTCTAGTTACTGAAGCATCTTCTCCAGGTCTGATTATAGTGTTTGTTTGTACCATATGGTCATATTGTTCCCAAATTGGTTTTTTGTCTCCGTGATTTGGATGATTTAGGAGTGCGAGTAAGGATTCTTCTAAGTTATCATTTTCATCTAATTTGCAAATTGGGTCAGAACTTTTGGAGGCATTGTTTTTTGACATTTCTCTATTATAAACTGGCGCTTCTTCAGTCAGAAAATCTATGGGAAGATTAGTCACTTCTTGGTTATTGAAAAGAATTCTTAATTGTTTGTCATTTGTAACTTTCCCAATTATTTGAGTCTCAAGATCCCATTTCTTGAAAATATCATGGACTATTTTTTCTTTACCTTTTTTGGCAACTAATAACATCCTTTCTTGGCTTTCTGATAACATCATCTCATAGGGATTCATATAAGATTCTCTGCATGGAACTCCGTCTAGTTCTAGTAAAATGCCTGTTCCTGAACGGCTAGCCATTTCTACTGAAGAAGAAGTTAGTCCAGCAGCACCCATATCCTGAATGCCAATTATTGCATCTGAACTCATTAATTCTAAACACGCTTCGAGTAGTAATTTTTCTTTAAATGGGTCTCCTACCTGTACAGTAGGTCTTTGTTCAGAGGTAGAATCTTCAAATCCTGAAGAAGCCATCGACGCACCATGAATACCATCTCTTCCAGTTTTCGCACCTACATAGATAATTGGATTTCCAAGGCCTGAAGCATTTCCTCGAAAAATTTTATCAGTGGAAAGTAGACCGGCACACATAACATTTACAAGTATATTTCCGTTGTAAGAAGAATGAAATTTAGTTTCTCCACCAATTGTTGGTACTCCTATACAATTTCCATAAGAGGAGATTCCGGAGACAACTGAACTAGATAAGAATTTCGTTTTTTCGTGATTTATATCGCCAAAGTGAAGACTGTCTAAGAGAACTATAGGGCGTGCTCCCATTGTAAAAATATCTCTGAGAATTCCTCCTACACCTGTTGCTGCACCTTGAAAAGGTTCAATGTAGGAAGGATGATTGTGACTTTCCATCTTGAAAGCAACTCCAATATTATCTCCTATGTCTATTACACCAGCATTTTCCCCAGGACCTTGAAGAACACGATTGCTTTTTGTTGGAAATCTCTTGAGGTGAATTTTACTGCTTTTATAAGAACAGTGCTCATTCCACATAGCAGAAAAAATTCCTAGTTCTGTGAAATTGGGAGTTCTGCCTAAATGAGCTTTTATTTTCTCCCATTCTTCTGACGAAATACCATGTTCTAATGCTTTTTCAAGAGTTATATTTGATTTATTGATTTCTATATTCATTTTATCGAATAAGAAAGGGCAGAAGAAAATAATTTCAATCCATCCTTTCCTCCTAAAATTTGTTCACATGCTCTTTCGGGATGTGGCATTAATCCTAAAACATTACCGTTTTTATTTGATATCCCGGCGATATTTTTTAAAGAGCCATTTGGATTAGAAGATTGGACGATTGAACCATTTGAATTAGTATATTTGAAAATAATTTGCTGATTATTTTCTAGATCTTCTAGTATGCTTTCTTTGCAAAAAAAGTTTCCTTCTCCATGAGCAATCGGCATTTGAAGCAACTCTTTTTTATTTAATTTTCCAGTAAATATTGATTGTGTGCTTTCACATCTTATCCATATATTTTTACATATAAATTTCAAAGAATTATTTCTGATAAGTGTCCCAGGTAATAAGTCAGATTCTGTTAAAATTTGAAATCCATTACAAATTCCAATAACTGGTCTACCTTCTTTTGCATGTTTTTTTATACTTTTCATTATGGGTGAAGTTTTAGCTATAGCTCCAGCTCTAAGATAGTCTCCGTAACTAAAACCACCTGGGATAACAACAATCTCATTTTTATTTATAGAAGTATCTGCATGCCAGACGTATCGAACTGGTTTCTTTAAAAGTTTACTGATTGCATGGAAACAGTCATGATCACAATTAGAACCAGGAAAAACGATTACCGCAAAACCCATTAAGAATCCTCAGTATTATTCTTCTATATTTTTGGTGATTTCTACTTCGTATTTTTCGATTACAAGATTTACTAATAGTTCATCACACATTTTCTTTATATTTTCAATATCGTTTTGCTCATTCTGATTAGAAGAGAAATCTATTTCTATGTACTTTCCGATTCTGACATCTTCTATGCCTTTAAATCCTAAAGATGTAAGAGATTGCATTACTGTTTGACCTTCAGGGTCTAATACTCCCTTTTTATATGTGACCTGTACACGTGCCTTTTTCATTAGATCCTCAATAATGAAATTTAGTCGATAACTAGTTTCTCTATTTCTGCGTATGCATCTTCTATATTGCCAAGATCATGTCGAAAGCGGTCTTTATCTATTTTTCTGCCCGTACCTTTTTCCCAAAACCTACAACTGTCGGGCGTGATTTCGTCTGCTAAAATTATCTTATTGCTTTCATCTGGACAACGCCCAAATTCAAGCTTGAAGTCTACTAGGTCTATATTTTTAGTTGAGAAAAAATCTTTAAGTAAGTTGTTAACTTCTAAAGCATATTTTCTCATTATTTCTAGTTCTTCTTTAGTTGCAAGATTAAATCCTATTGCTGTATCTTCATTGATTAAAGGGTCATCTAAATCATCATCTTTATAGTGAAGGTCTACGATGGTATTAGGTAGTGGCATCCCTTCTTCAACACCCATTCTTCTGGACATGCTACCGGCTACGATATTTCTAATTACTACTTCTACTAAAATTATTTCTACTTTTTTTACTAACATTTCTCTATCTGAGAGAGTTTCTATATAGTGAGTTGGAATTCCTTTTTTTCCTATTACTTCAAAAATCTTTGAGGAAATCTTGTTATTAAATATTCCTTTTGCTTCAATAGTTCCACTTTTTTTTCCATTAAAAGCTGTAGCATCATCCTTGAAAAAGGCTATATATTTACTCTCATCATCTGTTTTATAGATTATTTTTGCTTTTCCTTCATAAAGTTGCTCTCTTTTTTCCATCGTATGACCTTTCTTTTTTAAAGTTCTAATTTTTTAGAAAAATATTTAATTATCGAAAACTCGATTAAAGATATTTTCGATATTTTTAAAATGAGCATCCAAATCAAAACAACTTTCAAGTTCTTCTATTGTCAGAACTTCTTTTATTTTATTATCATTTTTCAGTAGTTCAATAAAATTATCCCCATCATGAAAAACTTTCATCGCAGATTTTTGGACAATGGCATATGCATCTTCTCTTGTCATCTTTGATTTTCTTATCAAAGCTAACATCACATGTTCGCTCATCAGTAAGCCGTTTGATTTTTCGTAGTTCTCTTTCATTTTGTCCTTATAAACAACCAAGTTTTCTATAACTTCATTTAGTTTGTTTAACATGTAATTTAATAAAATTGAACTATCAGGAAGAATTACTCTCTCTACAGAAGAATGACTTATATCCCTTTCATGCCAAAGAGATACATTTTGCAGAGCTGCTGAAGCATTCGATTGAATAATTCTTGCAAGACCACAAAGTTGTTCTGATACGACGGGGTTTCTTTTGTGAGGCATTGCAGAACTTCCTTTCTGTCCTTTGCTAAAAAATTCTTCTGCTTCTCCAACCTCACTTCTTTGTAAATGTCTTATTTCAGTGGCAACTTTAGAAATGCTAGAGGCAGTCAAGGCAATCATTAAAAGAAAGTCTGCATGGCGATCCCTTTGAATAATTTGACTGCTTGCAGGAGCTGCCTTTAGTCCGAGTTTGAAGCAGATTTTTTCTTCTGTTGCTGGTGATATATGTGGATTTACTCCTACTGCTCCAGAAATCTTTCCGACTCCGATTATTTCTTTTATTCTTTCCATTCTTTTTTCTGCTCTATCGAATTCTCCATACCAAATAGCCAGTTTATGACCAAGAGTAGTTGGCTCAGCTTGCATCCCATGAGTTCTGCCACTGACAAGAGTATTTTTATGCTCTATAGCTCTATTCTTTAATGTAGTTTTTAATTTTTTAATATCTTCTATCAGTATGGAAACTGTTTTAGATAGTTGTAATGCTAAGCCAGTGTCTAGAACGTCACTACTAGTTAAGCCTAGATGAATATAACAAGACTCTTCTCCAACGTATTCAGCAACATTTGTTAAGAAAGCGATTACATCGTGTTTGGTTGTTTTCTCTATTTCTCGAATTCTTTCAGGATCGAAATTCGCTTTTTCTTTAATTATTTGCATCGCTTCTTTAGGAATCTTTCCTTCAGAAGTTAATTGTTCGCATACGGCAATTTCCACTTCTAACATACATTGAAGTTTCATCTCCTCTTCCCAAATCTTTTTCATTTCTGGTCTAGAGTACCTGTTTATCAATTCTTCCCCCTCCTTCCAAAAATCAAATAAACCCTAATAATTCAGTTGGCTTCTCTTGTGAAGCAATACAGATTTTTGTCTTAAGTTTTGTATTCTGATTACTTTTTTGTTTAAGAGCTTCATTAACGTTCGTCATGATAAGTGAGTCTGAGTTGTTCTCTTTGCTTATATGAGCACAAACGACCCATTCTAATTCTTGATTATCTATTTTATTTAATAGAATTCCCGCATCATAGTTATTTAAGTGACCCAATTTGCCTTTGATTCTTTGTTTTACAGTCCATGGATATTGGCCATTTAGAAGCATTTGTGAATCGTGATTAAATTCTAAAACTATACCTTGGAGTCCTTCTAATTTTTTATTGGCTAAGCGAGTTGCAAATCCCATGTCAGTTGCTAATCCTATACGGTAACCATTTTCTGAAGTGAAAATCAGCCCAAATGGATCAGCAGCATCATGAGGTACAGTAAATGGTTCTGCTTTTAAACCGCAGATAGGGAAGGGTTCTCCAACTTGGATTTCGATATATTTAGGAATTCGCTCTAGAAATTTCTTGCCATTATCCATAGTTCCTCTATTTGTCCAGATGGGTAAATTCCATTTCCTTGCTAGAGTCCCTGCACTTCTAATATGATCAATGTGTTCATGAGTTAATATAATGCCACTTAAATCTGTTGGCCTAATCTTATGTGTAGAAAGACGTTCTGTAATTTGTTTTCCACTTAGACCTGCATCAATAAGAAACGCAGAATTGTTATATTTCATCAATGTAGAGTTCCCTCTACTTCCACTCCCTAATAATGAAATTTGCATATATATTTATCTTATCCTTTATGTGTTAACGGAGGAACCAAAAGATTATTTTTGATTCTTTCCCAATAGATTTCTGAACCTTTTTCCAGAGAAGTGAATTGATTCTTGAAACCACTATTTCTGAGTTTTTCAATTTTTGCTTGCGTAAAGTATTGATAATTTTCTCTAATTTCTATTGGAGTATCAATAAATTCAATATTCTTTTTTTTCTCCATAGCATGAAAAACTGAATCTGCTAATTCAATAAAAGTTTTTGCTTTTCCGGTTCCTAGATTGTAAATGTCGTTAGGTAGTTTCTGAACGGTTAATCCGATTAGGAGAGTTACGATATCATCAACTAAAATAAAATCTCTTTTTTGAAAGCCATCTTCTATGCCATTTTTATGAGAACGAAATAATTTTACTTTTCCAGTTTCCTTGATCTGTTCGAATGCATGTCGAAATACACTAGACATTTTTCCTTTATGTTTTTCTCCAAAACCATATACATTGAAAAAACGAAACCCAGCCCATATGGGTGGTTTTTCCTTTTCACTTCTATTCGATACCCAGCAATCAAAAAGTTGTTTTGAAAGACCATACGGATTTAATGGTTTGAAAACATCAGGCGATACAGAATCATCATATCCTTTTTCTCCACTACCATAAATGGCTGCACTGCTAGCGTAGAAGAAAGGGATCTCGTATTCGGTAGCTATTTTCCATAATTGTTTTGAGTATTGGGTATTGATTTCTAGCAAGTATTCTTTGTTCATTTCAAAAGTATTCGTGCATGCCCCAAGATGGTAAATATATTTACATAAAGATTGATTGTCTTCTAACCAAATTTTAAATTCGTCTCTATCAATTTTTTCCGTATTTTTTACACTTTCATAAACTTCAGAAATTTGAGGTCGTGTCTTAAAGTGCGAAAGTTTATCTACAAGAACTACTTCTTGTCCTGATTTTATAAAATCTATTGCTAATCGAGAGCCAATAAAACCTGCAGCGCCAGTAATAACGATTTTATTTCTTGTCATTTCTTCTTCTTGAAGTTAAAAGAGTTATGTTTTTGAACAATTCCTTTTACTATTTCCGTTGTGGAAATACCTTCTACAAAAGGTAGGATTTGGACATATCCCCCGTTTTCTTCTACGAATTTGGTTCCGACTATTTCTTTAGCGGAATAATCTCCTCCTTTTGTAAGAATATCCGGATTGACATTTTGTATAAGTTTAAGAGGAGTATCTTCATGAAAAATTGAAACGAGATTGACTGAAGAAAGAGAGGCAAGCATTTTTGCCCTTTCTTTTTGTTGATTAAAAGGTCTTCCTTGTCCTTTGAGTCGTTTCACAGAAGAGTCACTGTTTAGTCCAACAATCAAAATATCTCCAAGCGCTCTCGCTCTTTCTAGATATTCAATATGACCTGAATGTAAAATATCAAAGCAACCATTAGTAAATACTATTTTTTTCCCTTTTATTCTTAAGTTGTTGATTACACTTGTAATTTTATCTTTTGAAATTATTTTATTGGAAAAAGAGACTTGGTTATTTCCTATGGAATTCTTTAACTCGTTTCCTGTTAGAGTTGAGGTTCCTACTTTCCCTACTACAATTCCAGCGGAAAGGTTACTGAGGTATAAAGTGTCTTTGAGAGTAGACGAGCCAAGTAGTCCCATGGTGAACACTGCTGTTGCAGTATCTCCAGCACCAGTGACATCAAAAATTTCTTTAGCATTTGCAGGTTCATGACCAATGCGACCTTTTCTGTCAAAAAGAGTCATTCCATTTTTTCCTCTTGTTAGAAGAATGAACTCGGTATTTATATTCTTTAAAAGTTTTTTAACATCTTGGTCTAGTTCGGTCTCTTTTTTTGAAACTTTTCCTACAGCAATAGAAAATTCAGAAATGTTTGGTGTGATTGCTGTGACTCCTTGGTATTTTTTATAATTATTTCCTTTTGGGTCAACAACTATCTTTATCTTTTTTTTCTTAGAGGTAGTCGAGAGGTATCTTAGAAGTCCTTTAGTGAAAACCCCTTTAGAATAATCTGAGCAGATTATTCCATCTATTTTTTCTAGAAATGAGGATATTCTTTTTATAAATTTATCCTCTAGATCTATATGGTTATTGTTTTCTTTGTCTACCCGAAGGACATGTTGATTTTTAGAAATAAAACGTGTTTTTGTGATAGTACGAAATTTTTTTGTCTTTAATATCAAGGAAGTGTTGATATTAAATTGGGTTGCTTTTTTTAATAATTCATCTCCTGCACTATCGTAACCAATAATTCCAGATAGATAGACATTACATCCTAACTGTGCAAGATTATTTGCAACGTTAGCAGCTCCTCCTAAAGCAGATGATTCTTTTTCCCATGCTAAAATTTGAACTGGTGCTTCTGGAGATATTCTTTCAATTTCACCCCATATATATCGATCTAGTATAAGATCTCCTATCACTAAAACACGGGGCTTAACACCATTATGCCATCGGTTCAGTAAAAAATTCATTTATGAGACACTCTTTTGGTATAAACAACAATTTATGAAAAAGGCGGAGAACGAAAATGAAGATAATTAAAAAATTAAAGATTCAGATACCCTTAATGTAGCCGAATTTCACAATCATTTTCAAGTTAAGATTAATATAACAATTGATTTTATTTGAAAATGATTTCTTGTTTTTTATTTTCTTAATCCTAATCGAATTTTAAAGTCCTTTATTGTTTCTTCGAGCCCTATATCGAATGCTGTTTTAGGATACCAATTTAAAATTTGTTTTGCTCTTGTAATATCTGGTTGTCTTATTTTCGGGTCATCTTTTGGAAGTTCTGTGTAAACGATTTCACTTTTACTTGCTGTTTTGCTTAGTATTGCATTGGCAAGATTTTCTATAGTCATTTCCTTTGGATTTCCAAGATTTACGGGGTCTGTAAAATCAGAATTCATTAGTTTCCTTAGTCCTCTTATCAAGTCAGAAATATAGCAAAAGCTTCTTGTTTGTTGACCATCACCAAAAATAGTGATTGGTTTTCCTGATAATGCTTGATAGATAAATCCAGGAATAGCCCTTCCATCATTAAATCTCATGCCTGGTCCAAAAGTATTGAAAATACGTGCAATACGAATAGGGATCTGATGCTTTTTGTGATAGGCAATGGTTAGCGCTTCAGCAAATCTTTTTGCTTCATCATAGACACCTCTAGGACCAGTAGGATTTACATTTCCCCAGTAGGTTTCAGGTTGTGGGTGAACTTCAGGATCCCCGTATACTTCAGATGTAGAAGCTATTAGAAATTTTGCTTTTTTTTCCTTTGCAAGACCAAGAGTATTGTGTGTTCCAAGTGCGCCAACTTTCAAAGTTTCAATTGGTAGTTTGAGGTAATCTATTGGACTTGCAGGACTAGCTAAATGAAAGATTTCATCTATATGGTCTTTTATTTCTATTCTTTCAGTAATGTCATGCTTGATAAATTTGAACATTTTAGATTTAGAGATAAGATTTTCTGAAGGCTTCTTGTTTTCACTGGTTATAAGATTATCTAGACATATAACTTTATGTCCGGAATTGATTAAAGAGATACAAAGGTGAGTTCCTATAAATCCTGCACCTCCAGTAACTAAAATGCTTTTGTTTAGCATACTTCCCCCGATGTATTTTCTAGTTCTTTTCCCAACCTTTTCTGAATGTTGGAGTTCTTTCGCCTTCAATTACACCAAGTAAGTTGAATCCTACAAAAACTTCAGTTTTATCGCTAAGATCACTGACAGTTATTATTGTGTCCCAACAACATGACTTGCGTCTTAAAATAAATTTTTTCTCGAGTACTTTTTTATCAGATCGATTTACTCTAGTAATTAGTTCAAAGAACCAATTTTTGAAAAATGCAAATCCACCAGATAGATTGAAATGACTCTCGCCAGTACTTACAGGTTTAAAGTTTCGATGTCTTTTCCAAGTTCTATCAAGGTATAGGTATCCATTTCTTCCAATAGAATATCTTACGGCTGTTGAGTATTTGTTTATTTCTTTTTCATAAGGAGCGTAAGTTGCTTTTTGAATTAAGCTTAGTTTCTTAACAATAGAAGATTTAGCTTCCATATCTATGTCGCCTGCGGGACGTCTAGAATCAGTCGCAAGTTTTTGATCTCTCCTTTTTTCGTCGATATTGTACTGTTGAGATATGGAAAGTTTTAAGAGTTCTCTTGTTTCTAGTCCTTGTTTGCTTTTGTATTTTGTCAAAATTCTATTTGTAAATGTATAATCAACTATATTCTTATCACCTAGTGAGTCAATAGAATCTAATTCTAATATTAACTGCCTATCTCTTGAATCCATAGAGGGAGTATATTTATAATTACTTTCTAATTCTACGGTGTGTTTAAATTTGGTCATCTTTCCAATCCTATTGTTATAGACTTTGCTAAATTTCGGACCTTTAAGATGAAATTCGCTAAACCACATTTCTCTCGAAATAGAGGAAGAGAGTTGTTGATCTTTTGTAGGACTTCCTCCTATGCTTGAGTCAAGTTTACGCTGAGTCCAGAATGTTTCATGAAATCCAAATTCAGATGTAAGAGTTAGGGAAGGAAGAATTTTCATGGGAATAGTCAGGCTGGGCTTTACGTGGATTCTTTCAAAAGAAATAGTAGACGGTGAATCTACTCTTCTCAATTTATGAAATGAAGATTTTAGATTCATGTATAAATCATTTGAACCTAGTTTCCAGTTGTCAATTTCAATACTTACTTCTGGAGCAACATCATATACGTCACCATCATTTTCGTTTATTCCTCTTGTTCTGCTAGTTCGAAGTTTTAATCTTCCAGGGAGATTAACAAATTCTCTACGTATATCAAGATGAGATTTTGTGCTCTGTCTTGTTCTGTCATATAAATTTGTATCAAGAGATCTGTCAATATATGGCCTACCGGCTTCTTCAATTTTTGCGTCAATCTCTGTCCTGTAATCAGTTAAATAAGTATTGTATTTTCCTTTCAAATCCCAGAATTGTTTTGTTGGTTTGTTTTTTTTCGGTGGAGATTTAGCATATATGCTATTTCCCTGTATTTCTCCATAGGTGACCTCGTTTGATTTGAATCTGTATTCTCCCTTCCAACGAAAGCCTCTTTTTGACATATAGTCAAGTCCGAAAGTAGCGTCGGAGGAACGATTTATTGCCCAAAAGTAATCTGCAACTATTTGATTTCCGTTCTTCTTTCCTAATCCTATTTTTGGAGGTAGTAGTCCTGAAGCTCTTTTTTGTTTGATAGGAACTATAGCCCATGGCGAACCTATTATTGGAATACCAGATACCTCTAGTCTTGGATTTTTTAGTTCTGCATAACCACCTATTTTAAAATTCGTTTTTGTTGATCTTAAAGACCAATCAGGGTTATCTCCTTTGCAAGAGGTGAATGAACCATTAATGACTTCGTAGTGGTCATATGACAGCCTCCTAATAACATTGGCTTTCACATAATAAGTAGCAGCTATATAGCCGTATGCAGAAAAAATAGTTAATTTTTCGCTATCTAAATTAAATTCTGCGCGGCTTCCAACAATTCTATCGTTTTTAGTCTGAAAAACGACATTTCCAGTTGCAACTCCATCATGAGTGATAGTCTGGACTTCTATATGGTCAGCTTGTAAACGATGTCCTAAGAATCTTATATCTGCGAAACCTTTTCCTACTACCCTTTGTCGTATTTTGTCGTTTATAATTTTATCTGCAGATATTGCAGTCGCAGCATTAGAATTTTTTAAAAAAGCCAAGAAATAATTATTTCCTTTAAGACTATTATTGTATTTTCTTTGGGATAGATTAGATTCTGATGATAGTGAACTAGCAAAAACTTGAGTTGATGAATACGGGGAGAGTAGCAAAGATATTATAAAAGACGATAATATTATCCAATTCATTCTACATAGACCATCTTTCTCTGAGTTCTTTAGTTTCAGTTCTAGAAAAATTTAATTTATTCAATTCCAACTCTTATCTTATCCTCCTCCTGTTTTTGATTGTTGAGATTCTCGATAGAATTGGATTCATTTTTATTTTTCTTGAATATTGCCATTATTGGACCAGAAATACAAAATATGATCATAACTATGAATGTCGTTATTTTTGGTGCTGACGCAGACATGAATAAAATTAAGATTACGCTTATAGAAACTCTGAATGGATGTTTCAGTCTTTTGTTGAAGAGGTCTATTTTTTTATATCTAACAGTACTTACCATTAAAAAAGATAGAATGTAAGCTATTATAGCCACAGATTCCATTGGGACATATGTTTTATATATAGGATTTTCTAACAGGCAAACCAAAGATGCTAAAAGTCCGGCTGCAGCAGGTACTGGCAATCCCCTGAAATCACTACTTGTTTTTCCAGAATCAGCCATGACATTGAACCTGGCTAATCTAAGTGCCCCACATGCTGAAAAAACAAAAGCTGCAAGCCAACCAATTCTTCCAAAGGGTGAAAGAGCCCAAATATAAATTAATAAACTAGGTGCAATTGCGAATGTCACTAAATCACACAATGAATCATATTGAAGTCCGAAAGAACTTGTTGTTTTAGTTTTTCTAGCAACTGCACCGTCCATTCCATCAAGAACTATTGCAATTAGTATAGATAGAGAAGACCAGAAGAAATCATTATTAATTGCTGCAATTATGGAATAAAAGCCAGCAAAAAGACCTCCTGTCGTTAGAAGATTAGGTAAAAGGAAAATTCCTTTTTTAAATGTTTGATTTTGGCGTCTATTTTTCCTTCGTCTTATTTTTTTGAGACTCTTAAGACGAGATGGAAATGGATTTTGCGACAATTGTCTCTCCTCCGCGAACCCTATCCCCTAGGGAAACACATGGCTGATAACCCGTTGGAATAATTAGGTCAGTCCTAGAACCAAATTGAATAAGACCGAACCTCTCTCCCTTTTCGATATAATCACCTTCTTTTTTCCAACATACTATTCTTCGGGCAATAAAGCCTGCAATTTGAGTAACTGACAAATTATCCCCCGAATCCGTTTCTATTTCAATAGTATTCTTTTCATTAATTTCAGAAGAATCCTCTTTATAAGCTGCTATAAAATTACCTTTTGAATATTTTATTTTTTTTATCTTTCCAGAGATTGGAGATCTATTTATATGAACATCTAAGGGAGATAGAAAAATTGCCAAAGAAATTTTATTATCTTTATCTTGTTCCATTAGAATTATTTTTCCATCCGCAGGAGCAATAATAGCACCTTTTTCTTGTGGTGTTATTCTTCTTGGGTCTCTGAAAAATCCGGCTATAGCGACTGCTAACAGAAAAAAAAGAATAGATGGAATAGATGTTTTTAAAAAAAGAGATAAAAGAGAGAGTGATATAAAAAAGAGAATAAACTTCCATCCTTCACGTGCGATTAAAGGACTTTTTTTATTAATAGTGTTGTACATTCTAATTTTTGATATTTTTTAAAATGATAGAGCCTTTTGAAATTGCAGTTTTTCCTGTTCTTGAAATCTCTGAAATCCTATATGGTTGTAAAAGTTCTATGAGGTTATTAATTTTTTCTTCATCTCCAGTGGTCTCAAGAATTATTTCATTTGGAGTAATTTGTAAGATTTTACAGTGAAATATATCTGCAATTTGAAGAATTTCACCTCTAGTTTGATGTGAAGACAAGACTTTCATAAGGACCATTTCTCTTTGTATGCTCTCTCGATATTTCATTTCAGTAACTTTAATGGTATCGATAAGTTTTCCGAGTTGTTTGCGTATTTGTTCTACTATTCTGGAATCTCCAGAAGTCACAATTGTAATTCTTGATACGCTAGGGTCTTGTGTTGTTCCAACGGATAAACTTTCTATATTATAACCTCGTGCACTAAATAAGCTTGAAACCTTTGCCAAAACTCCAAATTTATTTTCAACCAAGATTGCAATTGTGTGAGGAGTGCTTGAAGAATTATTTTCGTCTATATCTGACATTTTTTATTCTCGATTTTTTGAATCAAATATTGAAGTATTTAAAATGGAAATAAGTAGTTCTTTAGTTCCCTCTGTTTCGTATGGAACTGTTTCGACGAAACTAACATCGTAAAGTTTTCGAAGTTGTTTAGCAATTTGATTTAATTTTACTTCTTCTCCCTGACTAACAATAACTATTCTGGTTATTGTTTTATCTTCTGTAGGAGTTGCAACTATAGTTTCTATATTATAGCTGCGTCTCGTAAAAAGACCTGCAACATGAGAAAGAACTCCAGGATGATTGTTTACTAATATAGAAAAGACTTGTCTCATTATTGGGTATCCGATTTAGATTGTTTTAATTGCATTTCACTATTTGCTGCTCCTGCTGGAACCATCGGCCACACATTTTCGCCTTTATCAACATGAAAATTAATTACTACCGGCCCATTAATACTAGATGCCTCTTCTAGTGAAGGGAGAACTTGATCAGGAGACTCAACATCGATTCCATGTACGCCATATCCCTCTGCAATCATTTTGAAATCAGGATTTTTTGGATAATGAGAATGTGAATATCTTTTTTCGAAGAATAACTCTTGCCACTGTCTTACCATTCCTAGATATCCATTGTTAAGAATTGCTACTTTGACTGGGATTCCATATTGGGCAGCTGTCGCTAATTCCGTTAAAGTCATAGCAAAACTTCCATCCCCATCTATGAGCCAAACTTCTTTCTCGGGACGGGCAATTTTTGCTCCTATAGCTGCAGGAAGACCAAATCCCATCGTTCCTAGTCCACCAGATGAAACCCAACTGTTGGGTTCGTTGAATCTAATAAATTGAGCAGACCACATTTGATGTTGTCCAACTCCAGTAGCATAAATAGCATCTCCATTTGTTAATTTTTGTATTTTTTCTATTACAAATTGAGGTTTAATCGAATCGCTATTTTCATAGCTAAGAGGGAAGTCAGATTTCCAATTTTTTATTTTTTGTAACCAATCTTCACATTTGAGTTCTCCAACATCTTCGTTAAGTATTTTTAGAACCTCTCTTACATTGCCTAGAATTGGGATGTCAGTATGAATTCTTTTTCCTAATTCAACAGGGTCGATATCAACATGGCATATTTTAGCTTGTTTGCAGAATCCGGAGGTCTTTCCTGTAACACGGTCATCAAATCGACCTCCTAAGTTTATGAGCAAATCACAATCATCTAGTGCAAAATTTGCATAAGCGGTTCCATGCATGCCAGGCATTCCAAGAAAAAGATTGTCTGTACCAGGAAATCCTCCTAGTCCCAAAAGAGTATTTATAACTGGTATTCCAGAATTTCTAGCAAATTTTGTCAATTCATTTGATGCTCTTGCTTTAAGAATACCTGCTCCTGCAAGAATAAGAGGTTTCTTTGATTGTTTAAGAGCTGAAATAAGTTCGTCTATACCATGAAGACTTTCTTCGGGAAGTTCTGGTGAAGACTCTTGGCCTGAATTTATGTATTCTGAATTTTGGTATGTAGTTCTTTCTACTTGAATATCTTTAGGAAAATCTATTAAAACGGGACCAGGTCTTCCGGTTGTTGCAATTTTAATTGCCTCTTTTGTAATTTTTTGAATATCGTTCACATTTTGAATTAGCCAGTTATATTTGGTTACTGGAATTGAGCAACCATATGTATCTGCCTCTTGGAAAGCGTCTGTTCCAATCATTGGGGAAGCAACTTGACCAGTTATAGCAATCATAGGAATAGAATCCATGTGCGCATTCGCAAGACCAGTAATAAGATTCGTTGCCCCTGGTCCTGATGTTGTTATTACAGCTGCAATTTTATTGCTAACCCTAGCGTATCCATCAGCCATGTGTGCAGCACCTTGCTCATGACGTGTTAAAATATGTGGAAATTCAGATTTTAGGAGTTCATCATAAAAAGGCATAATGGCACCTCCGGGAATGCCAAAAGCTATTTCAACGCCACCAGCTTTTAGTTCTTCTATCATTATTTGAGAACCATTTAATTCCAATCTAACTTCTCCTAATTATCTGGAAGCGCACTTAATTTCGCGCTAAATTTTTCTTTTCTTGAATCATATACGATCATATCTTTTGTACTGCCGCCTGCAGGAATCATAGGGAAAACTAATTCATCTGGGTCTACGTTTACGTCAAGTATAAAAGGGCCAGATGAAGCTATCATTTTTTTTATTCCAGGTCGAAGTTCAGATTTTTTTGAAATGGAGAGACCTCTTGCGCCGTAAGCTTCAGCAAGTTTTACATAATCTGGAGAACAATCTAATTCTACTTCGCTGAATCTTCTGTCCATAAATAAATCTTGCCATTGTCTTACCATTCCAAGATTTGCATTGTTGAGAATAAAAATTTTCACATTAATTTTATATTGTACAGCAGTTGCCAATTCTTGAGAAACCATTTGGAAACTACCATCTCCAGCAATGTCAATTGCTATTTTATCTGGTCTAGCAAGAGCAGCACCTATAGCAGCTGGAAAACCAAAACCCATAGTTCCTAAACCTCCCGAAGAAATGAACTGCCTCGGAAAAGTACAGTTGTAAAATTGAGCAGCCCACATTTGATGTTGTCCAACTTCGGTTGTGATTACTGCTTTGTCCCCAACTTCATCGCTAAGGGTAACAATAGCTTCTTGAGGTTTAATGGGTTTTCCTTTTTCTGAACTAAATGTCAGAGGATACTTTTTCATTAAATTTTGAGTTTTTTTAATCCAAATTGGTCTAGTCTGCGATTTGACTGCTTTATTTATTTCAGAAAGGATTAATTTTGCATCTCCAACTACTGGAAGATCAGCGTGTTTGTTTTTTCCAATAGCTGTTGGGTCTATGTCTATATGTACTATTTTTGCATTTTCGGCAAATTCAGAAATTTTGCCAGTTACCCTATCGTCAAACCTTGCACCAACAGCAATTAGAAGGTCGGATTCAGCAACTGCATAATTAGCATATGCAGTACCGTGCATTCCCAGCATACCCAATGATAGTTTATGACTATTTGGAAATGCTCCAGCACCCATTAATGTCCAAGTAACTGGAATGTCAGCTTTTTGCGCTAGAGCCAATAATTCTTTATGTGCGTTTGCATGTATCGCTCCACCTCCCACATATAAAACCGGTTGTTTAGAATTTTTTATTGCTTCAGAAACTCGTTTTATTTGACGTGGATGCCCCTGCGTAGTTGGCTTGTATCCCCTAATAGTAACTTTCTGATTGATAGATTCTTTTGCACTACCTAAAATTACATCTTTAGGAATATCAATAAGTACTGGACCAGGCCTACCAGTTCGTGCAATATGAAAACCTTCCTGAAAAACTTTTGGTAGATCTTGAGTATTTTTTATTAAGTAACTATGTTTCGTCACTGTCCTAGTCATCCCAATTATATCAGCTTCTTGAAATGCGTCATTACCTACCATTGAAGTTGCGACCTGTCCAGTAATGCAAATAAGTGGGATTGAATCCATATAAGCATCAGCTATACCAGTGACTAAATTAGTTGCACCAGGACCGGAAGTGGTAAGGCATACTCCAACTTGCCCACTAGCTCTTGCATATCCCTCCGCCATATGAGCAGCGCATTGTTCATGCCTAGTGAGAATATGTTTTATATTTTTTTTCTTGAGAAAAAGATCTAAGACAGTAAGTAAAACAGCTCCGGGGTGACCAAAAACAAATTCTACTTTTTCTCTTGCTAAACTTCTATAAATAAGTTCAGCGCCAGAAAATTCTGTCTCGTTAATTTGATTTGTTTTTTTTGTTGCCATATGAACCCTCATATTAAAAACTGATTTATAACCATATTAAAATATTTAGTTATAAATAACTTCAGCCGGATTTTACTCTTCTATAGTAAAATAGGTCAAGCTAGAAGGAGGGTAATATGAATCAGTGTAAGTATTTGAATAGTAAAAGATTAATTGATCTCTTCACCTATTTTTTCAATTTGAGTTTTAATAGCTAGCTTTTTTTTCTTTAGCTCTTTTATTTTTTGTTCTTCATCAGCAGTTAAAAATCTTTGTTTTTCTAAGTCAGAAAGTTCATTTTCTAATTGAAGATGAGTTGTTTGGAGGACTAAAACGTTTTTTTCTTCATTGTTTATTTCTTCTTCGTTAACATTTTGATTTGTCATTTTTCTCCTAATTTTCAAAAGATCTTAAAGTGTAAAATTATGTTTATAAATATACAATTTAAATTCTAACGATTACTATTTTTACGTCAAGTGTCTTCGGTTTTTGTCATCTATCCTACTTTTACATCTCGACAATAAGTAGGGATTATATTGCTATTCTTTGGAAACTTATTTGTTCTAATTTCATTTAGTGTTAAATATGCAAGAGAAAAAGAAGATGTATTAATTGGCAAGGATAAAATATTTTTATATTTTTTTTCAAGTGGTCCTATTTTTTCTTGGCTGATTGAAGAATAAACCAAAATTGTATTCTCATTTTCTGGAATTTTCAGTTGATTGAAAGGTATCAATTTGTCATCTGTTTTTCGGCTGAGAACATTTTTGTTTTTAGATATTTTGAATTTGGCATGGAAGACATTGTCTTTATCCGCACTCCTTATACAAATGAGCGAGTCGGCAATGAATTCTGAATTTCTTGAATATTTTCTAATAGCATTCTCTGCCAGTATTTCTAGAGATGAAAAACCATAGATAGGGCATCCGAAACTTACAGAAAGTCCTTTAGCTGTCGAAATTCCAATACGCAAGCCCATGTATGAACCAGGGCCAGTAGAAAAACCGATTGCGCATAATTTTTGAGTATTTAAATTTAATTTTTTTATCGTATCTTGAATTTGAGGTAACAATGATTTAGAGATCTTTTTTTCTTCATCTAGCATTATAGTATTGGAGGATTCGTCGTTACAATTCAAAAAAGTTATTTCACCTGAAGATATAGAAACATCCAAGCTCAATATCCATTTATTTTTCAAATTTAATTCAAGCATTTTTGCAGGATAATTTTAGAGAGAAGAAATTTAATACACGAAACTTAGCAGGAAAGAGAAATTTCTCTTTCCTGCTAATATGAAATTTAACCCAGAATGATAATTAAACAAATAACGAATGTATAAATTACCAATGATTCAATAAGTGCAAGACCAATAATCATAGATACACGCAGGTCTGCTCCCGCTCCTGGATTCCTAGCTGTTCCACTTAATGCGCTAGTGATACTCCAACCCTGAGAAATAGCACCAGCCGCTGCTGCGATTGCTAATGCAAATGATGAAGAAATGATTCTCCATTGCAACACTTCTGAATCAGCTGCAGTTGCAGCAAAAGCCTCTGTAGCCATAGTAAACAATGATGCGAAAACTGCGTAGAAAATTGCCAACCGTTTCATTACTTTCTTCTCCTTGTAGTAATAAAAAAAACGAAATTAAGCATTAAATTAAACTGGATGAGTTTCTAACTCTCCATGATGTTCGTCATCGTGATCATGACCTTCTAATGAACCAGCAATATAAATCATTGTTAAAAG
>Ga0310344_10001075_pt1 | contig 21162 bp, 18 predicted proteins | sample HC15DNA20200_MG_FD_203801 | JGI IMG/M metagenome (GOLD analysis project Ga0310344, IMG submission 203801) | Marine microbial communities from station ALOHA, North Pacific Subtropical Gyre - HC15-DNA-20-200_MG | ecosystem: Environmental > Aquatic > Marine > Oceanic | place: Pacific Ocean: North... | reverse complement strand
TAATGTTTGTATAGAGCGCAAGTCGGCGCCTCGTTCTAATAAGTGGGTCGCGAAAGAATGGCGAATCACGTGAGGGCTGAAATCAGCAGGGAGACCAGCTTCCTTGCCGTATTTTTTTAAGAGTTTCCAGAACCCGACCCGACTCAACTGAGTTCCGCGGTGGTTAAAGAAGAGGCAATCAAGATTATTCTGCCTGCTTAGCGTTTCCCGAGCCGACTCCATGTACTTACGAACCCACATCACGGCCGGCCGGCCCATAGGTACAATTCGCTCCTTTGAACCCTTCCCAAGGCATGTTAAATAGCCGGAGGATAAGTTCAAATCCGATATGGACAGCGATGTAATTTCAGAGGCCCTCATGCCAGTCGCGTAAAGCAGTTCTATGAGGGCGCGATCGCGCAAACCGAGAATCGTCTTTGTGTTCGGCTGCTCTAATAAACGATCAACCTCGTCTAATGATAGAAACTTAGGAAGTGTTTGCCTTCCTTTTGGGGCACGAAGATCGTCGGCAGGATTGATCTTAACTAGTCGTTCCCTAGCCAGAAATTTATAAAAACCCCTAACTGCAGCAACGAGGCGTCCAACCGATCGTGGGGAAGATCCGTGTTCCATTAGTTGCCGCACGAATCGTTCTAACTCTCCTCGCTTTAAGGAGTTCAAACGGGAACTGCTTTGTTCTGAAAATGCGACTAGTTTAATTAGATCTCTAGAATAGCTCTCTATAGTATTCCTTGCGAGACGGCGAGTGGCTCGCAGCTCAGTGACATAGGAGTCTACCAACCTACTGTTTTCATTGGTCGCGGAATCTTTTTCTATTGTCGACACAGAGCTGTTTAAATATTCCCAAGACTCTATACTTTATGTATTGTAATTAGTGTCTTAACGATTGATTTATTGCGATGACGTAAAGACGACTTATATAATTGATGTAGTGAAATATATTCCTTTAGTCGAACTTCTCAAAGAGAAATGCGGGGACTAAATGCCTCGAATAAAAAAACAGGCAAAAACCTTTCTGATATTTGTGATTGGTTTAAGTGTAACGGGCTGCGCCGGTGTTCGCTCGCCTCAACTGTCGACACCATCTTCTAGCGCGGATCTCCCATTTACGGGATCGTCGGCCCCTCTTAACGTTCAACTTGAGGGCTATGTAAGGGCTCAAGAAGCTCTTGCCAGTGATAATTTTAATGATGCGAGGATCGCCCTTCAAGAGCTGACGGATTTAGCAGATCCTGTAACCCAACCCTTAATCCGCTCGGCGGCGGCGGCCGACAATATAGTTTTAATGAGAACACGCTTTAAACCGCTTTCCGAATATCTAGGTGGCTTGGATTTACCGCAGGGTTTCTCAAGAGCATATTGTCCAATGTATGACAACGGCTCCAATTGGGTGCAACGCGATGGTCCTGTCAGAAACCCCTACTACGGCTCAGAAATGTTGACATGTGGTGTCGTTGATGCCGCTCCTGGAGCCCACATGGATCACTCGCCCCGACACGATGGCATCGTATTTATGGCACCAGACAGTTTTCACCATATCGAAGGAGCCTACCCTGAAAAAGGTGTCTTTCGTTTGTATGCGACTGACAATTACCGTGAAGCTGTTGACATGTCGGGATGGTCTGGTCGAGTAGTGCTTGAAGAAGATTACGATCCTGACACCGACGAGTTCATTGAAGTTGTTGCTCATGATCTTGTCCCATCCCCCGATGGCGATTTTCTTGAAGCCTTAATAGGTGACAGACCTGCCCCGACGGAAGTGACAGCTAAGGTTATATTTGTAGAAGATTTTCCAGAAGAAAGATTTGATTTTATATTTGGAGATTATTCTGGCATCGAATCTGCAGCCAATTCGACGGTGATGACGGGCGCCCCAAGTTCTGTGCCTCTTGCAGACAGGATTCGACCTCCAATTCCAGAATTGACTTCCGATATTGTGACTAGTATTTCAAATCTTGATCAAGAGCTCGCGTCACTCATTGACCGAGGAGCGTTTGCAGAAATTTTCATTCCGGCTTTGCAGGCGAAATCCTTGGCGCTTGCGCTTAACGATCGGACAGAAGGATTAAATCAGGAGAGGCGCGATTCTTTACAGATCGCCGTTCGCCATCTTGTTCGTGCTTCTTGGCTTTTAGATTGGTACGGGGATCTTGGAAATAGACAGCAGGTTACAGGCGCTTTCAATATTTTTTCTGGAGCTACTAGCGAAATTAAGGATGTTTTTGAAGATAATTCAGAGTGACTGTTTGGTAGTTAGGAGAGTTGGCATGAAGAATCTGCGTGTAAAATCAGTAGGCGTAGCAATCTTTGCGGTTGTGATGATTCTCGTATCGTCGACTAGTACTCATACCCCAATCTCTTCGCGCTGGAATTATAACGAGCATCTATTTCCAATTTTTAGAGATCAGTGTGGCACCTGTCATAACGACGGTGGCATAGCACCAATGTCATTGGTGACCTACCAAGACGCATTTCCATGGACGCAGTCAATTCGCGAAGAAATTTTAGGTTTAAGAATGCCTCCTTGGCAGGCGGAGGACGGGTTTGGACGATTTCGTAATGGCCATGCCCTATCTGCAGAACAGATGGACATGATTCTAGAGTGGTCGAGTGGTGGATATCCTCAAGGCCCTCGCGATCAGGCGCCAGAGCCTCCTACCGTTAACCAGGAATGGGTTTTGGGGCAACCAAGTCTTATTGGAGAAATGAGTGAAAGTTTTCTTTTTGATGGCGGGTTAAGCGAAACGGTTCGTTTTTTCGTTATTCCAGCTCAAATTTCCGATGAGCAGATGATTAGTGCTATTGATTTTCAACCAGGTGCCAGAGCAGTTATACGAAGTGCGTCTGTTTTTTTGGACAATAGCGGCACTGCTAGGACTCTAGATTCTGGAGACCCGTCTCCCGGTTTTGCAGAGGCTGCCGATAATGATTTTCCGGCCTCTCCACCAGTGGCAATCTGGGTGCCGGGACAGGTTCCCGTCTTGATGGAGACTGCAGGCCATATTATTCCTGCTGGTGCGGATATTGTGTTGAGAATTCATTATAAGAAGACTTGGATTACTGAAGGTCAGGAATTTTCAGATCAAAGTCGAGTTGGTCTCTATTTCTCTAGCGATCAATCCGAGCCCATCGATTCCTTGCTTATCGAGTCACCAGTTGAATCTGATGGCACTGAATTGTTCTTCACCCATCGGGTCTCAGAAAACTCAACCTTCCTTTCGCTTCTTCCAGAGGTGGATATCGAGGCATCAGAACTGCAGGTCACTGCAGTAACGCCGGACGGGCAAAGAATTCCAATGCTCTGGCTTAGAGAGCCTGACTCAGGCTGGCTGACACGCTTCTGGTTAAAAGATCCTATTAGCGCTCCAGACGGTACAACGCTTGAGACGAGGGTAATCCTTGAGCCTGGAGCAACGTATGCGCCGTCTATCTCTATTCTTGGGAAGGCACCGAGTAGCCCAGTTCGTTTTTCGTTAGGGTATGTAAATGGTCAAATTAGCGGAAATTGACGCATTATTACTCAAGAAGACCGTCGACTTTCATTAGCTCTGCATTTAAGATTGCAGCACCTGCGGCGCCTCGAACGGTGTTATGGCCGAGAACGACAAATTTATAGCCTAGCACCGGACATTTCCGTAAGCGTCCTACGGTTACCGTCATTCCGTCGCCGCGATTGACATCCAGATTCGGTTGAGGACGATTCGATTCTATCGCATATTCCACAGCAGATGCTGGCGCGGTCGGGAGATTGTCAGTTTGCGGCCTTCCTTTAAAATCTCTAAACGCATTAATGACCTCTGAGAAAGTTGGCTTCTCTTTCAAGCTGATTGAAACCATTTCCGTATGCCCGTTTAAAACCCCCACTCGAGTCGTGTGAGCACTAACTTCCACCTCGTGTTCGTGAAGACTTCCACCCGACATTTCACCAAGAATCTTTTTTGTCTCTATCTCCATTTTCTCTTCTTCGCCCGCTATATACGGAATGACATTTCCAACAATGTCATAGGACGAAACACCCGGATAGCCCGCTCCAGATACTGCCTGAAGCGTCGTAACATTTACAGCCTTTAAACCAAACTGACACAAGGGTGCGATGGCCATAGTTAAGACAATGGTCGAACAATTCGGATTCGTCACAATATACCCAGGCCAGTTCCTGTTTTGTTTTTGTAGAGGTATTAGATTTAGATGTTCAGGATTAATTTCCGGAACCAATAATGGAACATCGTTCTCCATCCTGAAATTCCTAGCATTACTAATAACGATGTGTCCGGCCTTTGCAAAATCTGCCTCTATCTCTCCCGCGACTGAAGAATCTAATCCTGAAAAAACAATTTGGGGAGCCCCACTAGGCTTGCACTCATTCACCCTTATTTCCCCAACAAAATTAGGGCGAGGTTGTGGTAAACGCCAAGACACAGCCTCTTGAAAAGTTTTCCCAGAGGATCGTTCGCTTGCGCCCAACCAGGAAACATCAAACCAGGGATGTGCGGCCAATCTTGAGATAAACTCCTGGCCTACCATGCCAGTGGCGCCAAGGATTCCTACACTTAACTTATCATTGCCCATACCTTAAAAACCCAGATCCTTATTTCTTACTTAGTTCAAATCATTTTGAAAAAAATTCAGCATGAACAGCTCTTACAGCCTTATCGATCTCATTAGAATGAATGACGCATGCTATTTTCATCTCTGAGGAGCTGATGCAGTCGATATTAATATTTTGATGCGCGAGTACAGTAAACATGCGTGCTGCTAGTCCCGGCGTTGAAGCCAGCCTTGAACCAACAATCGAAATTTTTGCAACATCGCGATTAATAGTAGCGTCGTTGGTAATGCCATCTTTTTTCCATTTATCAATAAATGACAAAGCCTTGTCAATGTAAGCCATGTCGAGAACGAATGAGATTCGCCCCAGCCCATCGGAACTCTCGCTCTGAATAATCAGTCGAACACTAATATCTGCGTCAGCGAGATCTCGAAAAACTTTCGCAGCTAATCCTGGCTTATCCGGAACATCTCTTAGGGTAATCTTTGCGATCTTTTTATCACTATTAACGCCAACAACTTCAGCTTGTTCCATTTCCATTTTCTCATCCTTCACAATCCATGTACCCTGCCGTCCATGAAAACTTGAGCGCACATGAATTGGCACTCCGTACGCCATGCATAATTCTGCAGCCCGCGGATGCAATACCTTGGCACCGCTTGAGGCCATTTCTATTGTTGCCGCGTAACTCAATTCTTGCCAGAGTTTTGCGTCTGGAACGACTCCGGGATCTGCTGACAGCACACCATCGACATCTGTGCAAATCTCACAGGCCTGAGCGTTGAGTGCTACAGCAAGAGCAGCTCCTGTTATATCACTGCCGCCTCGTCCAAGAGTTGTTATCTCATTGTCTGGATTGACGCCCTGAAAACCTGGAATTATTACCACTTGGCCGTCATCTAGTTCCTCCCGTATGCGTGTCGTATCAATTGATTTTATCCGCGCGATGTTAAAGGAATCGTCCGTTCGGATTCCACATTGGCTCGCCGTTAACGAGATTGCCTTGACGTCTCGCTCTTGCAGGGCAAGTCCGAGCAGGGAGACTGAGACTTGCTCTCCGGTCGCTAGCAAAACGTCCATTTCTCTGCCTGTTGGGTTTTGTGAGACCTTATTTGCAAGTTCGACAAGCTCATCGGTGGCTTTTCCCATTGCGGACAACACTACTACGAGCCGCGACTCGTCTAGTGAATTCACTATCCTGTCCGCGATAGCTTTTATACGTTCCGGGGTCGCAACAGAAGAGCCGCCATACTTTTGTACTAGCACTGGCCGTCCTTCCAATACATCCTCCTTGTTACTCAACGGTCAACTCCTCCACGACTAAGACGACTGAGATAAACCATATTCTTCGCCCACTTGCATGGCCAACTGGTGCAAAAACAGACCGACATCCGTAACTATTCCAACCGTCTGAGAAGATCCCCGGTCAGAGAGCTTTGTAACTACGGCTGGATTTATATCCACGCAGACAACTCGGACACGGGACGATAACATGTTACCCACGCCGATACTGTGTAGCATTGTCGACAACATAATTACGAGACTAACGTTCTCGAGGGCTTCGCTGTAAAGGTTCTGTGCTTCGATAAGGTCCATACAGGTATCTTTAAGAGGTCCATCATCTCGAATGCTTCCAGCCAAAACATATGGAATCTTCTTTTTTATGGTTTCGTACATGACTCCAGATTTCAAAATGCCAGATTCGACCGCTTCTCTTAATCCACCTGCTTCATTGACGGCATTAATTGCACGCATATGATTTTTGTGACCCTCCGCAGCAGCTACACCGGCTTCAAGATCTATTCCAAGGGAAGTTCCATAAAGAGCATGCTCAACGTCGTGAACTGCGAGCGCGTTGCCTGCCAGCAATACATCAACGAAGCCCTTCTTAATTAAATCTTCCAAATAAGAAACTCCACCACTATGGATAACAACTGGACCAGCTACGACTGCAATTCGACCATTCCGCTTCTTCACATCGTTAATCATGGCAACGACCTTCGAAACACTGACCTCTACCCGCCTCTCAGTAGAAACATCGTTGGTCATAAACGCGAAGCCTAAGCGGTCACGCTCCTGAAATTCTGGGGAGACCTTGATCCCCTCAACTCCGCACACGATCAAGTCGCCTTTTCTAACATCTCGAAGTTTTACACAACTTGCCTGATCATGGGTGACGCGAATAACGGCATCCATACGTTGCTTTTTAACCTCAATCCATCGACCTTCATGTCGGAGGAGCGTATGATGGTTTGTTGTGGAGTAGAAATCATGTGGCACCACGCCAGTCTCTGTTGCCTGGCGGAGACGAATCTCTGACGTTTTTCTAGGATAGCAACCAAGAGACATCAAATCCTGTAGTAGGACCTGTAAAGCCGCCTCGTTCTTGGCAGTTACTTTTAATTCCAGCTTAGAAAAATCGTTATTAGTCCGTCCAAGGCTAAAACTAACCACCTCAAACTGGCCGTCACGTTCGATTACTTTATCGAATACGTGATTTAAAATTTGAGAATCGACTAAGTGGCCTTCCGCTTCTACAATTTCTGTTACACCCTCCGAGACTGACATTTCAGCCGCCGCCCTCTGAGTGATTTCTGTTTTGATTATCGATAAAATCCTCAAACTCCTGAAGCGTGCGCCCGAGTACGGAAGGTTTTTGTATGTGCTGTATCATGACGTCGGCAGTTTTATATCCATTCCCTGTAATACAAACAACCAACGATTCGTCTTTCGGAATCACGCCTCTCTTTATTAATTGAATCGTCGCAGCAAGGGTCGTACCGCCAGCGGGCTCTGTGAAGACACCCTCCGTCCTAGCCAGCAATTGAATGGAATCGATAATCTCTTCATCTGAAACGGAAGCGCCGACTCCGCCAGTGCTTCTGACGGTCTCAAGGACATGGAATCCATCCGCGGGATTTCCAATAGCTATCGATTTAGCGATAGTATTGGGCTTTACTGGTTCGGGGTGATCTAGCCCTCGCTCCAAGGCGTCGACCACAGGTGCGCAACCACTTGCTTGGGCGGCGTGAATTTTTGGTAAATCTCCTTCAACGAGTCCAGCGCTTCTCATTTCACGGAAACCCCTGCCTATTCTAGGCAGCAGTGTTCCACCTGCTACTGGACAGACCAAGTGTTGCGGAAACTTCCAACCAAGTCCCTCTACAATTTCAAAGCCATATGTTTTGGCACCCTCTGCATAGTAAGCTCGCAGATTAATATTCGCAAAGCCCCACCCATACCTGTCTCCCACTTGCGTGCAAAGGCGATTAACATCGTCGTAATTGCCATCAATTCCAACCACGTGCGGACCAGACACCGCAGATCCTACGACTTTTCCAGACTCGAGATCTTGGGGAATAAAGACGTAGCATTCCAATCCTAAACGAGCCGCATGAGCTGCCACGCTATTTCCGAGATTACCCGTCGACGCGCAGCCGAAAACCTTTACGTCCAACTCCATAGCTCGGCTCGCAGCTACCGAAACGACGCGGTCCTTGTAAGACAGACTCGGGTGGTTCACGGAGTCATCTTTAAGATACAACTCCTTCATACCAAGCTCTTCGGCAAGTCGTGTTGCACGAATTAAGGGTGTAAAGCCTGAGTAAAAACCAGTTTTTGGGTTTCCATCAATCGGAAGAAACTCTCGATAACGCCATAAATTCGGCTGGCGAGATTCAATAATCTCCCTAGAAACGTCTCGCCTGATTGCATCAGAATCATAGACTGCTTCTAATGGCCCCAAGCAAGCGTCGCAGACGTACAAAGCCTCCGCAGGAAATTCTTTCTGGCACATCGAACACTGCAGGCCTTTAAAATAACTCATATCTGTGCATCCTCTAGGTAAGCACTGGCAAACATACCGGTGGTCTTATTTGAAAATCAAAAGCCGCAGCTTCTGCTACAGCATCCAAAGCCGCGGTCGAAGAACAGGATTCTAGCGTCATCACGAACGGTAGCTCTTCTTTGTCCCAACCGGGTTCTTGAAGCACAGAATCAACACCAATGCCATGTCGAGAGAACACCTCTGCTAAAGCCGCTATGATTCCTGGTCTGTCCCTAATTACAAAACGCGCGTAATGTGGACATGTAAGGTCCCTAAACACTTTTGTGGTTAGCGTCCCACCCAGTATCCCCGTTTTTAAGGGCGAGCAATCTCTTGAAACCGATTTTAAATCTGAAACCACAGCAACCGCCGTGGGTCCTCCTCCTGCCCCATGACCTGAAAATGCAGTTTCCCCACCATTCGTTCCTTCAAAGACAACGATATTCTGACTTCCCTCAATTCTCGCTAAAGCGGAAGAACGGTCTACCAGCATTGGAACCACGGATGCGGCCACCTCCTCTTTGCCAATTGTGGTCGCTCTCGCTATCTGTCGAATTGTGCATCCCAAACGCTGCGCATAGATAAAGTCAACGGCCTCGATAGGCCGAATACTGCGCGTGTCAATGTCGTTCACATTAAGAGGGTGTCCCAATCCAACGGCTGAAAGTATCGCCAGCTTAGCTTGTGCATCAAAACCATCCACATCAGCACTTGGATCAGCTTCTGCAAATCCTAGCTCTTGAGCCTCCGCTAGCGCTGCATCAAACGACAACCCATCGATTTCCATCCTCGTCAAAATGAAATTGCAGGTTCCATTTAGAACGCCGCAAAGCCCGGTCACCTGATCGCCAGAGAGCCCTTCGGTTACACCGTTTATTACTGGAACCCCACCGGCAACTGCAGCGCCAAAAAATAAAGACTTATCGTGTTTGATCGCAACAGCCTCGAGCGCCGCGCCGTCATGCGCGATTACCTGCTTATTTGCGGTGACGACCGACTTCCCTGATTCAAGTGCCCTCCGAATCCAATCAACGGCTGGATTTTGGCCACCAACGACCTCCACAACCACATCCACATCAGACGAAAGAATCGTCTCAATGTCGTCGGTCCACACTACTGAACTGTTAAGCCAGTCGACTTTCTTGCTCTCGATACCTCTATTGAAAACATACCTTAAGCAAAGATCGCCATGAAGATCAGAATCCAGCATCCTCGCTACCGCTTTTCCGACTGTCCCAAAACCAACAAGGGCGATTTTCAACATAACTAAGATTCCACTACAACTTTAGACGCCAGTACTTTTATGATTCCTAATAAAAAAGCCATCACCTAGCGCAAGTGATGGCCTTTAAAATCTATCAAACTCGGCTACATCATCCGCTACGGCAAACTGATCCTTTTGTCGCCGCTGTTAATCTGGGCGGACTCATTTGCTGCCTAGAGTTAGTGAAGCCAAGAAGTGAAAAGCTCACGTGCATAATTAAAATAATTATACCCCAAACGAACTTAGATCATGCGAATAACGAAGGCCCACTTGACCCAAATAGACCCTTCAGGTGAAATAGACCCATCACGGATGAAACCTAAAGTTCGATCTGTGCTCAGCAATAAAACTGTTAACGTTTCAATATTTGAGAATGCATTCTTTTAATAGGCCTCGCGAGATACTCGAAGAGGGCATCAAGGTTGGCGTTTTTCCTGCTGCTTCTGTACAGGTAGGGTCAAGCAAGGATGTTTTATGGGAAGAATCGTTTGGTCACTTGGAACTGGATCAGTCGGGTCGTTCGGCAACGACTGATTCAGTCTTCGACCTTGCCTCTCTAACAAAGGTTGTTGCCACGACGACTCTTGTAATGAGGGCCGTCGACGAGAAGGTTCTTTTGCTAGACGCTCCCGTGAAAGAGTTTTTTTCAGAATGGAGGGGGGCGGACAGAGAATCGGTCAACATTCAGGATCTCCTCACCCACTCATCAGGTCTGACAAGTCACATGCCATTTTATGCAGATTTCAATGGGAGGTTAGAATTTGAGCATGCCATCTGTCGCTTGCCACTCGAGCACAAACCGGGACAGTCTTCTATATACAGCGACCTTGGCTTCATTCTTTTAGGTTTCATACTGGAAGATTTATACGAGACAGGATTGGATGAGTTGTTTTCGAAATTGTCTAGAGCGTTTAAATGGGGTGACATATGTTTTCGTCCTCCGTTGTCTTGGAAGACTCGCACGGCTCCCACAGAATTCGAGGAGTGGCGTGGGCGCCTTCTCCGTGGCGAGGTGCACGATCAGAACGCGTTTGCATTAGGTGGGGCTGCTGGACACTCCGGTCTCTTTAGCTCGGTAAAGGCAGTAGGCCGTTTCGCCCAGACAATCGCCTTAGGTTTTCAGGGTAGGAACGATCTTGCTTCGTATGAGACTTTTTTAAGGTTCGCCAGTCAGGCAGATCGCCAAAAAAGTTCTCGCGCTCTTGGGTGGGATACGATGCTGCCCACTTCATCTTGCGGATCTTTTTTTTCCGATAGATCTATTGGACACACCGGATTTACAGGGACCTCCTTGTGGATTGATCCGAAAAAAGATATTTACGTCGCCCTCTTAACCAATCGGGTCTGTCCCACAAGGACAAATGAGAAACTAACAGCCTTGCGCCCTCGCTTCCATAATGCTGTGCTTGAAATATTTAGTGTGTGAAAAATTACGATTAAGGGGTTTCTAAAGACTCAATTTCTCTTCCGAGAGGTAGTTCATTGCCGGCGGCACTGCCAAATTCATCGCTGCCCCGCACTTCGGCTTGGCCATAAACAAAAAACCATTTATTGTATTCAGACTCGCCTTTATAGAGCCTGACAGACGTTTTGTCGCTGCGGCTAACAACCCCCATGAGTCCCGCGGAAGCGCTTTCCTCGCGAGTGGTTTGTCTCCGAGAATCGTATTCCGCTATTAGCGTGCCATCTTCATTTAAATCGCCCTCATAAATAAGACGGAATTCCTCGTTGTTCAGTAAGGGGTCTCCGTACGCCTTCCGCAAGAATCTTCCTTCAACAAGAGTTTGTAGATCGGGAGGGAAGGCACCTGCAAACGTTCGCTGATACAGTTCGATAGATCTGGCGTACTGTTCTCCTCGGAACACCAATTCGGCTTCACGGTCTCTCAAAACCACCTGGGTCCAAGCTGGTAATGCAATTGATATAAAAATTCCCATGACCGCCGTCGCCACTAGCAGTCCCGCCATAGCGTAGCCTGACCTCGGTCGTTGAAAGCTACCATTCATTGTAAGACGTTCCATCAATTGCTATACCATCATATCCACTTCTAACGTCAAAGATTCCCTCGGAGAAAGGCTCTGAGATTTCAAACTCGGGTTGCTCAATGACCCAGGTGTCTCTTAAGCGCGTGAATGGATCAACCGGAATCGATCTTAAGTAATTGGAAATAACAAGGTCGTCAAGGGAAGGAGGGTATCCCTCCTTGTCTGCATAATACTGATCTATCGCATTTCGCATTTGAAACAAATTTTCCATCAGAGCAGCTTCTTTTGAACGAGTTATTGCACTTTGATAACCCACCACTGCAATCGACGCAAGAATCGTAATTAATGAAATAACAATGGTTATCTCAATAAGGGTCCAGCCCTCCTGATTGTGTTTTAGGTCGGTCACCAATCTCTATACCTCGTTCCGTCTAAAGCCGTACCTCTATTCCTCGAGTAAACGTCGTAGACATTACCGCCACTCCAACGAGTAGATCTTGCAGAATCTTCATATGACCTAAGGCCCCAATCCCCGTCTCCAGTAAACGGATCAATAGGAATGCGCCTCAAAAACTTTCGTTTCGTATCGGTCTCCTCGCTTAATGTTTCAACGCCAGTCACTAATATTGCCAAATCAGGTGGGTATCCAGTTTCATCACCGTCTTCAGCGCCATTGTCAATTTCACCGAGATCAACCGCGTCTTTATACGAGTCAATTGCAGACCGAAGAATACGCAGAGATCGTTTTAGCGTTACTTCCTTTTGGCGTTGAATTGTGACTTGAGTCAGAGGAACCGCGACTGAAGCCAATACAAGAATAAGAGCGCTGGCAATTAAGAGTTCTATAAACGAAAACCCACCGGCACTTCCTCTTAAAAAAAACCTCATAAAATCAATAAGTTACGGCCTATTAATTCACATTGAGTGTTGTTGAACCAAATTCCACAGATACCGGAGAACCTGAGCCTGTCAACCCAAACCCACTTAACTTAAGTGTCGTTTCCCCCGATTCAAGTGCCTCGAACAAAACACCCGCTACCACACCACTACCAGAAGCCCCCAAGACATCGTCAGTACGAGTGAAAGCTAAATCAATTCGACCATCGTCCAGATTTGCCTGTTGAGCAAAAACGACCTCCACACCACCTTGCCTCATAAAACTACCCTCCTGAACCGTCCTTATTTTCAATCGTGAAGGGTCGTAATCTAGGCTTAGCGTTAATGTTGTTAAATCGGAGACACCTGTAATTGAAATAGGAAATGAATGACTACCCGTTCCAGGTCGCAAAGAATCATCTGGCGGAATTATCTCAACGCGAGAAAGTTTCGCAACCTGGTCGTCAACCTCACGAGCAGGTGCTCTCGAGCGAGAAACATCGGCCGATTCGGTGACGACTTCAGCTCCCAGAGAACTCTCAACATCCCTATTTTCAGGGATTGCACTGATTGCTGAATCGATTAAAGGCGGGGGTCCACTTAATCCAATGTTCCGTTGCGTGCCAATAAAAATAGGGCTTACATCCTCTTGGGTCAGTTCATGAGTCCTGACAATTCTTGGCGTTAACAACATAATGATATCGGTTTGTTTAATCGTATTGTCGTTCGCCGAGAGAAGTTGTCGAAGCACGGGTAAACGTAATAATCCAGGAAAACCACGTAAAGAACTTCGATCTTCCTCTCGAAGAAGTCCAGCTAAAAGATTCGACTCACCATCCCTGAGGCGCAACCTGGTTATGACCCGCCGGGTTCCAAACGTTGGCAAGGATTGCCCTGCAACATTTACGCTAGGACCAAGAGTGCTGTTTTCGACTTCCAAATCAAGAATTATTTCATTTTCAAATGTTACCCGAGGAGTCATCTCAACGATGACACCAACGGGTCTATAGTTAAACGAAGTCAAGGGGTTGACAGTCGCTCCTCCAGCCGCAATCGGTGTAAAGGCCGTAGCCGGAACGGGTATGTCGTCGCCAAGATTCAGCGTGAGAGTTGTCCCCTCTTGACCTCTTAGTTGAGGCTTCGCCACGAGTTTTGTTTCAGCATCCGTTTCTAAGAAGTTCATTACCGCTGAAGGCAACGAAAAGAAAAAGTCTCCTGCTCTCGCTAATGGAGGAGATGCGAAGTTGGGTGCCGTAGATAGCGCAGATCTGTCAGCATTTGGTGCGGAAACAGCCCCCAAAGCGTATTGAGTAAGGTCAAGGCCGAATTCTTTAGCCCGATCTCGATTGACCTCAAGGATTTCAATGTCCACAACAATTTCTGCACGCGGTTTATCGTTTGCTTGAATAACTTGTTCGATTACAGACGCAACAGCCGTTGTCGCACGAACCGTAATTGTGTTTGATGTCACATTTGGAACTATCTGCGGCTGAACAGCCATTTGTGGCACTCGAACTACCTGACTCAGCAAGGTAGCCAACTCCTGAACATCAGCATTTGAAATGTAAAAGGTCCGTATAACCTGCTCCTCATACATCGCTCTCTTTTGAGGAGTCTCTGGGATGACGATAATACTCTTTGAATTGACTACTTTATAAAAATATTGATTTGCTGTAAGAATTTGATCCAGGGCTTCTTCAATCGTTACGCCCTCAAGGTCAACCGAATAACGTCGATCCTGAAATGCAGAATCGTACGTTACGTTCACAGCCGTTGCATTGCCGATAAATTCAAGAATATTTCGAAGGCTTTGATCGTTGAATCGAAGGTTTAAGGGTTCCCGAGATCCTGGATTTAGAAGAGGCTCTTCAATCTCTCTTCTAGCTAAGTCTCTCATTTCCTCTATCGGAGCCCTTGGCTGAGAAGCTTCTCGTTGATCCCGCAAGCGTCTATCTAAATCTCTAGCTCTATCCGAAGCATAACTATTTGCAGCGTCAAACTCAGACGCTAAACGGTACTCCCTGGCTGCATCAAAAAGAGCACCCTCGTCCTCAAATATGCTCGCGCGTTCGAGATGCTCTCTTGAGGCATTTAACATCGCTCGCTGCAAGGCGATCCTATAATCAGGATTCCTTGGGTCCTTTTGGAGTGCAGCCCGATAGTGTTCGACAGCCGCATCCCAATCTCCTATCTCTGCTGACTCATCTCCGCTCTGAAAGGATCTGGAGCTTGCACAAGAAACAGCACTACAAAGAACCAACATCGTTAAAAATAATCGAATACTGGCAATTCTTTTATTATTTATAGCCATTTCAGGGACCTATCAGATCAATCTTACCTCTTAAACACCCTCGAGCGTGAGACTCCTAGTATGCCCATCACTCAAAACCTTAATCTCTACAGACGACACGCCTATCTCCCTTATTAAATATTGACCAGCAAGGACATCATTCAAGCGGCCCTGCAAAACACGTCGCCCATCAGAGAACACAGCAATTCTATCGCTCTCACTCTCCAAATCAACAAATCCAATCAGTCTTAATTCAGCTGCATGCACAGTAGAACTATTTCTTGGATCGCTCTCGATATCTGACTGTTTAATGGGCTCGTCATCCGGCTTTAGGCTCGATATTCCAAAACTGTCCGGACTAGTTCTTTTCGCATCGTATTGGAATGGATTCCTGGTATTTACAAGATCAAAACGTTTTTTTTCTCTCGCCTTTTTAAGGATTACTTTTAGAGAAAAGTCTCTATCCCAATCAATCTCCTCTCTGTTCTCTTCTAACTCTCGGGTTAGATTGGAGATTGGTGTAGCCAAGGAATCATCGGAGCTTTCTTGTTCGCATCCGACATAACTGATACACAGAAGAACCGTCACACATGTCCGGACTAGAAAAGGGAACGAAATCACGATTCAGTCTCCTTGTTCAGAAAATAAGTAGACAGACGCATGTTCAAAACAAGAGTCCCGCTATCGATATTGATCCTTGGTTCCAAAGTCAAATTGTCAATAACTACAAAGGCGTCTGCCTTTTCAATTCGATCGATGAACCCTCGGATCCGACCATACGACCCGGACAACCGGATAGTCGCCTCAAGGCGACTTAGGCGAGAAATTTCACTCACAGCCTGTTCACGTCTAATTAGCCGCCTTTCTAGCACTAATTGTTCAGCAGAGGCCCGAGCTCCGATTTCTTTATAAAGAATCTCTCTCGCCACTTTTGCGCTTGAAGGCAGAACGGTCTTGTAGAACTCATCCAAATCTTTTCTTGCGCGATTGGCAAGAAGAATTCTGTTTTGAGAACTCTTGAAGTTTATTTCTTGCTGAGCACGCTCTTGTAATGCGGAATTTATTTGATCATCCGACGACTGAAGTCTCTTTTTTACCGGTAGAACACCAAACGCCAGCAATCCGACATTAACCGCAGTCGCTGCGATAAGAAAAGCAATCACAATGCGTTTCTCGGCCCAGATCCTTTTAATGCTCACTGTCGTCTTCCGTTTCTTCATACAAGCCTTCAAGGAATCCTAAATAGTCTCCATCCTGACCGAGTTCCTCCTCCTTAATTAATAACTGGGAAAAATTTGATTTCCTTTCGAGCCCCTCCAGGAAAAGATTTAAATCAGTCGCGGATCTTCCTCTAAGGCCAAGGGAAAAGAAAATACCGTTATCTGTTACATCTGGTGTTACTGTTGTCAGCATCACACTTGGAGGTATCGTGTCCTCTATATCAGTGAGAAATGCAGTCCAGGAGAAGATACGTCTCTCGACGAGTCTTCGAGCGCTACCTGTCTCGCCCGCGATCCGAGTCGCATCTGCTGGAGTGGATTCGCGCAGCAAGCGAATAGCCTGCATCGCCAGAGCATCGCTTGCCTCTTGTTCTTTCAAGATTTGGACTTGCAGCGCGGCTTCCTGGTTCAACAGTGTTCGCCACTGCGTGAATCCACGCATGAAAAACAAAAACAGAAATATGGTCGAGACGCTCAAAACGAAATTAACAATGCGCTCGTTGTAAAAAGGTTGAGTCGAAAGATTCAGTCTACGCATCTTTGGCCTGTTAAGCACTCAGTCCGCACAGCATTCCTGTGGATGCGGCACATAATGCTTTCATCGTAAATGGCACCCCTTGGAGTCCTTCATTCCCGGTCACATCGACGATTTTCGATAGATCAGCTTCACGGAATAAAAGAGACTTTCGCAACTCGGCTCTTTCTCTGTCTCTCTCCCGCCCCAAATAAAACACACGCCTAAAACCTTCCCCTTTCAGGCGATCCTCGTAATACATAGTTGTTTGATGCACAAGCGAACTAAGATCGTTGTCTCTGCCAAATGGAACATTTTTAAAGTACTCAATCTTCTTGTCTCTTAAAATCGCGACACTGCCTGACGAATCATCGGAATTCACAAATAGCCAGTCACCCGAGTCTTTAACCGAAGAAGATGTACATAAAAGTTGCAACACTGCTATAGATGAAGGAACTATTAGGCCAGCTTTTAATCCTACCGAACCACATAGTCGCTCATACTCCAAAATGACTTCTCTTCTACTCGTTAAAATAATAAATTGTGAATTTTGATTCTTGGTTATTCCTTGCAAAGAATAAGAAACCTGCGCTTCACTAAGGTCAAAAGGAATAGATTTTTCGATATTCCACTTGATCAGACTATCAAGATCTCTTCTGTCCGTCGGGACCGATTCAAGACTTAATATTGATATTTTAACGATAGAATCCGGCAAAACTATGCCGAGGCGCCTGTGCCTCCCCTTTTCCGCACCATACAAATCATCAAGAATGTTTCTCAAACTTTTCACGTCTTGAATATTGCGGGAAAGAAAACTTGCGTTCAGCAAGCCCTTCTCTACTGGTCTCTCGCGGCACTCTTTTATCAATGGATTACTTGAGTCGCCATCCATGATCACCATCGCAAGGCGCTCTGGTGCAAATTCAACACAAATGCGAGGTGGTGGGCTGATAAATAAGTTTTTCATTCTCTTAAAAATATTCATTCAACGAACGTCACCTTGTTAATTTCTTTTAGGGTTGTAATTCCCATGAGAACCCGATCCACCGCTGATTCCCTTAGAAACCTCATGCCTTCCGCTCTTGCCGCTGCTTTAATCTCAGAAGCAGGATTCCGATTTAATATCATTTCTCGTATACCGTCTGTCAGAGCCAGTAACTCGCAAATTGCTGTTCTACCCCTATAGCCTGAACCGTTGCACTCAACACATCCAATGCCTTCATAAAAAACATGCTGGCGATGTAAACCTGGATTGAGACCGGCTTCCGTAAGTTCTGCCTCGCTAACTTTCACCACCGTTTTACACTCAGCGCAAATTGTTCGAACTAGTCTTTGCGCCATTACACAATTTAATGCTGAAACAAATTGGTATTCTTCCACACCCATATTAAGAAAACGGCCCAGCACATCGATTACGCTGTTCGCATGAACCGTAGTAAACACTAAATGTCCTGTAAGAGCCGACTGGATGGCGATTTGAGCAGTTTCGGTATCTCTTATCTCTCCCACCATTATTTTGTCTGGATCATGCCTTAGGATCGAGCGGAGACCTCTAGCAAACGTCAGCCCTTTTTTTTCATTAATGGGGATCTGCGTGACGCCGCTCAATTGATATTCGACGGGATCTTCAATTGTGATAATTTTATCCTCTACGGTCTGAATCTCCGATAATGCTGCATAAAGAGTGGTTGTCTTTCCGCTGCCTGTAGGTCCAGTTACTAAGACCATCCCATAAGGTTCCGCAATATACTTACGAAATCGACCTAATTCTTCCGCTGGAAACCCAAGAACATCAAGCCGAAGCTCTTTAAACTGTTCGCTAATTGATTCTTTGTCTAAAACGCGAAGAACCGCGTCCTCACCATGAACGCTCGGCATTATCGACACTCTAAAATCTATACTTTTACCTGCCAAATCAACCTTAAATCTACCATCTTGCGGAATACGTTTTTCTGCTATGTCCAGTTCGGACATAACCTTTATTCGGGAAAGTATGGCGCTATGAAACTGTCGATCAATCGGTCGCATGGCGGTTTGAAGAACGCCATCGATTCGATATTTTACATAGACAGCATCGCTCTGAGTCTCGATATGTATATCGCTGGCGCGGCGTTGTATCGCGGTATAAATCATCGAATCGACCAGTCTAATAACAGGACTGATATCACTTGTGAGTCGCTCAACGGTCAAGCTTTCATCGCCCTCTTCTTCTTCATGAAGAATTTGGAGCTCAAAACTTTCGGTTGCCTCATCTAAGACACGCTGAGATCCCTCACTTTTTTTAAGAATCCTCTCTATTGCGGAATGAGTGCCGGTTTTGACCGTCACTTGAACTCCAAGTCGACTTGAAAGATCGTCAATCATGGTCAGGTCGCTGGGGTCAGCCACCACAATCACGAGTAATTCCCCCTCCTTCTTGAAAGGGACAAAACCGTATTGCAGCATTAAATCAGCGGGAACCGATCGAAAAACCTCCTGGTCAATAAAGCCTTTATCGAGATCGACATACTCCACGCGATATCTTTTCGCTAGCAACTTTGCTGAAAGCACCTCATCCTCAGAATCGCCTGGCTTATTTGATTTCTTTTTTGAAGCAATAGGCAGTTCAGCCCGGTCGTCTTTTCCTCCTATCCGCTCAAATTCTTCTATCACAGAACCCTCCGCCTTTTTCTTCGCGTTTTTCACAGTAGCGTCCCTAACTGTAGAAGGGGCATGTAGAGAGCAATCAACATTGCAGAAATGATGATCCCCATCAATATCAAGAGAGCCGGTTCGAGCAGGGTCATTAAACGGTCCAAGCTGGTTTGTATTTCTTCGTCAAAAAAATCAGAAACGCTTTCCAGCATCTCCTTAAGTGCACCCGTCGACTCACCAACTTCGACCATCTTCAAACCAACGGGTGGAAAGATTCGTCGTCTTCCCAGTGCAGCCGAAAGCGCCGAACCTTCCTTTATATCTCTAGTAACCCCTCGAAGTTCTTGATCCAAGAATCTGTTCCCGACAGAATCTTGCACAACCTCTAGGGCTGCAAGAAGAGGTATTCCACCGTCCAATAGTGTCGATAGTGTTCGCGCAATCTGGGATGCCTTAAATTTAACGACCAACGAACCGACGACAGGTGTTCTCAGGAGAGCCGCATCCATAATTACTCTTGTAGAGGTAGTCCTTATCGCGTAAAGAATAGTTAAGGCAGATGCGACTAAAAAAAGGAGGAGACCAAAAAAGTAATCAGCAAAAAACGTCGACACTGAGACGATCGCCCTCGTCATAAGCGGCAACTCCGAACCTAGACCGACATAAAAGGCTGAAAAGGCTGGAACGACATTCGTAACAATAATACCAACAACAACGAACGATAGGAGGACGAGAATTGCTGGGTAAATCATCGCGGAGATGGCTTTCGACCTGACGCTTCCGATTAATTTTTCGTGACGGACATATCTCCGAATCACGTCTTCAAGGTTTCCACTCTTTTCCCCAGCCAAAAGCGCTGCTATATAAACACCAGAAACCCGTTTACTGCTGTTCCCAAAGGCCTCAGAAAGCGACTCACCGGAGCTGACTCTCTTGGCAACATTGTCTAAGACTGACTTAAAAGCTGAGGATTCTATGCGCTGTCTGAGAATGTCGAGCGCCTCAACAACGGGTATTCCCGCCCCCAATAAAGTTGCGAGCTCGTCGTTAAAAACAATGAACTCCCTCCTTTTTAGAGCATCTGTTGATCTGTTTAAGCCTGACAGAAAACCGAATATGCCACTTCTTTTTACCCCAAGGACTAGGAGTCCTTGCTTCTTTAAATCTCGTCTTAGCTCGTCTTCATCAGAGGCTGAAAAGACATCTTGTTGAATAGCTCCTGAAGGACCTACGAACCTGCATTTATACTGCATAACTAAATAACATTTCTCGCAAGATTGAATATTTTAAACAGGTTAATCATGAGTAAAATACAGGGCTTATGGGTCACAAGAACGTCTCAAGTGTTAAATATTTGTAACAAGCATGCAAAAGACCAGAAAGCCTGATAAACAAGCTAAATATGGAGCCTGAGAAATATATCCATCCATCGATGGGTTTTCAATCCTAAAAGACTTAATCGTGTCGAACTAAGGATATTTTTTATAAAGCTAAAGATTAACTATCTACTGATTTTTGGGATTGTTTTGTTTCACGGTTCTGAAGACCTTATTTAATGGGAGTCGAATTGATTATTCGTTTTATGGCATCAGGACTAAACTCAGAGGCTGTATGCGAGGATTTTGAAGAAAGGATTTCGTGACTTGGAAACAGCCTAAACTCAGAACATTCTCTCTCCGATAGACTGGTAAGATAATGATTAATTACCTGCAACATTGCCAAACTGGATTGTATTTTCTTATTTAACGTAACTATTAGGCCATACGACCAAAACAGAAACAGAGTGCAGGTTGATGCAAAACTATGCAATATGCTAAATTTCTACACATGTCACGGGCCATTTTTGGACTAGCGTGCGTAGTTTCCCTCTCTATATTTTTAGCGACCTCTGGAGAAGCCCCTACCCTTTCTGAGACAGTGCAATTTTCATCAGGTGACACGCTCGAAATCGCTGGCCATAATGATTCAGGAAACACAGTTAACCTCATATTAATGAATGGGGAC
>Ga0310344_10001074_pt1 | contig 21169 bp, 19 predicted proteins | sample HC15DNA20200_MG_FD_203801 | JGI IMG/M metagenome (GOLD analysis project Ga0310344, IMG submission 203801) | Marine microbial communities from station ALOHA, North Pacific Subtropical Gyre - HC15-DNA-20-200_MG | ecosystem: Environmental > Aquatic > Marine > Oceanic | place: Pacific Ocean: North... | reverse complement strand
ATATATATTTGCCTCTAAACCTATCCACCTAACGCTTCTACCCCTTAAGAATGGGTTGAGAAATGCTTTATCTAAAGTTAAATCTGCAGCTACAATGACTGACTGTATATCATTAACCGGATCAGAAAATGTAATGCCGTCCTCAATAACTTCTTCATAACTCCTATTTATTAATATGGTTGTATCTTTGCCATTTGCCAAGTTCCATATTTTTCTACCATCAGAGGAGAACTGTGCTTCCATAACGGCAGAAGGGATTTTAGACACATCTCCAAGCTTATGTAGTCCAAATCTATGCAGAGTAGTTCTAATAGAAGATTTAACTGGTAATAGATCTACCGAAAATTTGGATAAAAATTCTCCAGGACTCGCCGGAGCAATAAAAACACCTCTATTGTCAGAGGAAATAGCTGCTATATAAGAAACGAATTTACTCTCTGCAATACCAATATAAGCAGGGAAATCATAAGGTATGACTTTTTCTATATTTGCAATAAACTGAGCTCCCCCACGATTTATGGGCTCAATGTCATCAAGTCCAATATAAGCCATACCAAATCCAGCATCTTCGACCAAAGGGCTTTTTTGAGTGAGTCTATCCAAAATGCTATTCCACTCACGACGATATAAATTATCATCTGTTTGTATTACATGAGCATTACCATACTTAGAAAGGATATTAATAAGTGAATTTTCAGATTCACCCAAAACTATATCTGGCGAAAAATCTACTATCCGCTGGCTAGAACCTAAAGTTCTCACAATAACTATAGGATTGTTTCTAATATCATTCCTATACCTGAGTTCCACATGAACCGGAAAATGAGGTATGAAAATACATGCTATTTTCATTTGATACTCCACTATAAAATATTGTTTGGAGGATTAAATATAGAACATATGTTCTACTGCGTCAAGGGTTTATAGTGTCTTTTATTGGACCCATGTATAATTCATTAATCAGGTTGTATTAAAAGGGGATGTTGTATGGCTAAAACTAATACACCAATCAATTTAAATGAGTTTGAAGGCCTAGCAAAATCATTGCTAGACAAGCCCGCTTACGATTACTACAGCAGCGGAGCTAATGACGAGATAACTCTTCTAGAAAATCTGCAGGCTTATAAAAGAATCCGGCTTTATCCGCGTATTTTAGTAGATGTAGAGAATAGAGATATGAGTACAACAGTTTTGGGGACGGAGATCTCTATGCCGATTATGATAGCGCCGACAGCATTCCATAAATTAGCCTGTGCTGGAGGGGAATTATCAACAGCAAAAGCTGCTTACAATAATCAAACTATCATGGTTCTGAGTTCACTATCTACAACATCACCAGAAGATGTAGCTGCCTCAACAGATGCCTCATTGTGGTTCCAATTGTATATATATAAGGATCGAGAATTGACTAAAAGCGTTATTCAAAGAGTTGAACAACTGGGGTATAAGGCTCTCTGTATAACTGTTGACGCACCGCTCCTTGGAAGAAGAGAAAAAGATGTACACAATAGATTTTCTCTACCAGATGATATGACAATAGCAACAGTAGGTGATTATTTAGAAAAAGAGATGGCTGAAAGTTCCAGAAATTCTTCTCTAAATGTATATTTTGCTAGCCTTCTGGATCAATCTGTAACCTGGAAAGACGTAGAATGGATCAGATCAATATCAAATCTACCAATAATCCTTAAAGGCGTTCATAGGAGAGATGATGCTATAAAGGCTGCGGAATACGGCTTCGATGGCATTATCGTTTCAAATCATGGCGCAAGACAACTTGATACAGTGCCTGCAACCATAGATCTCTTGCCCGCAATAAGCGAATCTGTTGGGGACAAATTAGAAATATTCCTTGATGGAGGTATACGTAGAGGAACCGACGTAATAAAGGCTATAGCCTTAGGAGCCAAAGCAGTATTAATTGGCAGACCTATACTGTGGGGACTTGCAGTAAATGGCTCTGAAGGCGCTTCCAAGGTCCTTCAACTGATACGAGAAGAGACTGACCTTGCCATGGCACTTTGTGGCATATCGAATATCTCAGAAATCACTAGAGACATAATACACTGAATCCTTAAAAAAACAGTACAAACGTAGCTATCCCGATAAAAAGAAGAACTGTTGGGCAAGCCAATAAAAGACCTATATACCATTTATCTCCTACACTCTTAGACCTCATCAAAACGAGAATCAATATAGCCGTAATAAGAAATGTGAACGAATAAATGGACATAAACGGGTCTATAAAAAGAGCTATGAAAACAGGAACGGCAAAAGAAATAATCACAAAAGATACAGCTAATATCTTAAAGAAAAGCCATAGTAAAGCCCTATTACCCATCTGGTCAGTAGAATCCAATAACCTAGCAATATCTTTTATGTAACTAATCATTCTTATATTCTAATCTATTTCTTCAGAATGTAGAGGATAAATGGTATCGCTAATATAACTCCTAATAGTATTAGAAATGGCAGTCTACTCATAAGGTCTCCTGCTTCACCCAAGGCTATCCTCCTAGCTCATCAGCATTAGTAGTTACCATATTAACCCAAAATTTTCGGCGGAGGCTTAGCTGCAAGCACTGCTACAGAACCAAAGATTATTAAGCCTGCTACTATTTGAAAACCTAAGCGATAGCTAGACTCATCAGCGATCCAACCAACAAATACTGGGGCTGCTATAGCCGCTGGCAAATCAAAAAACTGCAATAGACCTCCGATCGTACCAAAAGCCATTCTCCCAAAAAGATACCCCTGCAACGCTGGTCTGATCGGCACACTACCACCATATGCAGGTCCCATAATAATAAGTGCAAACGGTATGAAAGCCGTTGTCTTAATCTGCGCAAGTATCAAAAGACCCACCCCCATTAAAACAAAAAGGGCCGATAACAAATACCGCAAATCCACGTAATCCCCAATCCAACCTATTGGTATTCGACCAAAAAGGCTAATAAAAGCAAAAGCAGATAAAGAAAGTGCCGCTATAGCTGGTGAAGCTCCTACTTCCTGCTGCAGGTAAGGAATCATATGTGCCGTGATAGTAGGTGGCACTAACGACCAAGTCCCATATACAAGAGCCAAAATCCAAAATGCCTTTGTGGCTAAAGCCTGCCTAGCAGTAAAGTTTGTTTCATCCAATGCCACTCTAGGTTCTTGTGTTTCTTCCTTATTTTCTGAGCTTATATCCTGATTCGAATCTGGGAAAGTCTCTCCGTCTGGTAGAAGTCCCATATCTTCAGGGCGATGTTTAATAACTAATGACAGAGGAATACTAACTACTAATATAAGAATTCCTGACAATACGCATGCACTCCTCCAACCTAAAGCTTCAATAACCCATGAGTAAACGAAAACTAAGCTACCTCCAATACCAAACCCGGTCATTAAAAACCCCATAGCACGGCTGCGTTTCTTTATAAACCAATTAGCTAATGATATCTGTATAGGACGAGCCGAGCCAAAACTTGAGCCCGTAGCCAATAGTCCAACGTAAATCACGTAGAACATAATCAACGTATCTACTCTGCTAAGTACTATAAAACCAACACCTACAAGAATAAGGCCAAATATCATCGGACGCCTGGGTCCAAAACGATCGATTATAAATCCTGAAACAGGAGCAACAAGGCCGCCTTCCAATCTTGATAAACCCAGAACCAATCCAATTTGAGCACGACTTGCATTAAAAGCATTCTGGAAATGTATAAAGAAGGCACCGAAACCATAAACGTACAGGGCCCCATGAATAACTGTGATAGCCATGCCTGCTAACATGATATACCACCCATAAAAGACCCGCGTCTTTTTCATTAATCCATTATATACCGCTACGATGTATTGTGGATATGAGCTATACAAAAGGCATAATATAGAATCATGTTCCTATTAAATTGGCATAGAAATCTCTTAAACATTATTCAGAAAAGATTCAATCTATCAGATTACTCAATAACGTTGATTGTTGGATTAGACGCTTTTATCTGGGGATTAATAGCAGGGCTATTGATATGCAAGCTTTTTTGAGCCACGGGTCAGCAATGAGTCTACGATTATTAGTTCTGAAAACTAGGAACCACAGACATATATTTCAAGAATCACGAGAATTAATGCTATAATCCGACCATAATGGGAGTCTTAATGGAGGTCAATCACCATGGCTGAATATAAGAATGTCATCTACGAAAAGAAGGAACATGTAGCAATAATCACCAATAACAATCCCGAACGTCTTAATGCCCTTAGTTTAGGATTAAGAAAAGACATCGACGACGCGATGATGGAAGCCGCTAATGATACAGATGTCCGTGCAATTATCTGGACGGGTGCAGGCAGAGCTTTCTCAGCAGGTGCAAATATGGGTGGCAGAGGTGATGAAGGTGGAGGTACACCGGACCCAAGCCTCCAGGGACTGGTAGGAAATGTGATAGCAGCAGAAGACTACCGCGAGTGGGGCCTGAAATGGCAGGTAGCTATAACTAAACCAATTATAGGCGCAATAAACGGTTACGCTCTTGGAAGAGGATTCGAATACGCTCTACATAGCGACATGCTTATAGCTTCCGAAAAAGCCGTATTCGGAGCTCCTGAGATCCGTATGGGGTCAATAGCAGCGACAAGGCTACCTTTCTTTGTAAGTCCTCAATGGTCCAAAAGGATAATACTCACTGGTGACCATGTAAGTGCCGAAACAGCTCTTAGAATAGGTCTGGTAATAGATGTTGTACCTCACGAGGAACTGATGGACGCTGCATTTAAACTTGCAAAACGTTTTACTTATATCCCTCCATATGCAATCAGATTCAATAAAAGAATGATAGATGGGACACTGGAGGCAATGGGGATGAATAGCGCTCTGGCATACAGCTCTATGGTAGATGCTATAGGACATGCTACACCCAGAGAACAACCACTTATTAGAATCACCGATGGAGTTGACCTGAAAAAAATAGAAGAAGAACAAGGTGTTAGAGCGTATATACATGCCAGAGACGAACCATTTGGCCCTTCCCCACATCTTTAAACCACTTCCTCACCGAGGGGATCTATTTATGCTAGCTAGTCCGTTCTGTATACCTTGTGCAGCCCAATCAGCCCATGGCATTGTGAATAACCTAAAACCCTTCTGAATAAAAAACTCAGGGTCCATATCTGGTGGTATGAAATAATGTCCTGGCACTACACCATGTTTATTGCATGCTGTCACAATTTTATCCAGAGCTTGTTGAAATGTGTCTGACTTATAATCAATCGGAACACCTAGCTCAATGGAAAAATCCGAAGGTCCAACTAAAACTACATCTATCCCCGGAACACTGACTATTTCGTCAATATTATCTAGACCTTGGCGAGTCTCTATCATAGCCATTATTACAAGTTCTTCGTTAACCATATCCAGATAGGATCTGTAATCTTTGAATTCGCCCCATTCGCCACGGACACCTGAATTGCTGCGTTCGCCAAGTGGTGAATATTTGCAGGATCTCACCAAAGAAACAGCCTCCTCTTTTGTACCAACCATTGGTACTATGATACCCCTGGCACCAGCATCCAAGGCATTCCCTATTTGATCAAAACGATTATGCACACGAATAACAGGTGCTGCTTTCTTCCCACGCATAGCCTGAATAGGAGCATGTAATTGCTTGGCCTCTACAGGTGCATGTTGGGTATCAAACAACACGAAATCAAACCCAGAATCCGCCAACATATCCATGTCGACTTCAAAGTGTTTATAAGTTGGGGAAGCTCCAGTTCCTACAACTACATTCCCTGCCTTCAAAAGATCTTTGATAATATTCACTTTGTAAAACCTCCAATTTGAAAAGCACACATTATAACTCACTTCTCCACGAAATGTATAAATTGGAATAAATAAAATTTATTCAGCACTTATGAAAAACTATCACCACTAACTTAAAATTCTCAACAGATTAAATATTACTTCCCTTAATGCTATAATCAAATGACTTTGAAGATTAGGTAGAAGATGATAAATAGCACAGAAGAAAAACTTACCTGTTCAGGATTCTCTACATCAGTAGACGAACCTTTATCAGGCACAGCACCCCTATGGAGATGGTGTGTATGCATAGAGGTACCACTTCCGTGGAATACCGATGTATTAAAATCTAAGTTTTTTCAAGAAAATGCACTTACTGAAGAATTAGAAAACTATTCCAAAAATATTCCCGGTTTGCGAATACAGGCATTATTCTCTGACAGAAACAAACCACAAAATAACATCAGGGTCCTGTCATTTAAATATCAAAATCAGGAATTGGTTAAGGCTGAATATATCTTCCCGTACCCTGACTTCAAAGAGAGCATTAGAACATTAATTAACAATGAGAATATTGAATCCATAGAAAAATATAAACACACGAAGAATGTTCGAGATTATCTTGTTTGTACTCACGGCAACAGAGATATGTGCTGCGGGTATTGGGGTTATCAGTTATATAAACAGTTAGATACGAATTACTCAAATGAATCTATAAGGTTCTGGCGTACAAGTCACTTGGGAGGTCATAGATTTGCACCAACGATACTTTCTATAGATGATGCCCGTTACTGGGGTAGGTTAAAAGCAGATGACTTCGATCGCATAATAAACAAGAAATTACAGGCCAGTGATATATCGGATATTTATAGAGGTAAGGCTACGTGTGAATCAATTGAAGAACAACTAGTTGAAAAAGAACTCTTCAAGATATTCAAATGGGACCTCGAGAACCAGCAATTCAATATGTCACTAGCAAATAATGACCAATCATCGTCACAATATATTGTCCAGATCAATGACCCGCAAATTAAATCGAAGGCAGAAGATAACTACCTAATTACTATAGAACAAGGCAAATCTATATTGAGACATGGATGCATTAGTGAGCCTACACTCAGAGCAGAGAAGATATCCAAAGTTTCTGCATTTAGCACCATAAACTAATCAGAGTTTCTCAGTTACACTATTCACCCTTTAAGGCTCTTAGGATCAATTCACCTTCTCTCTTCCAAAAGTTAAAGAGTATAGATATATCAGTCCCTACAGAAAAATGACGTACGCCCATATCTAGGTATTCCTTGGCTTGATCTGCCGAATTAATCTCGGCCCTAGGCGGCACACCTTTACTAATAGCCGTAGTAAAAGTTCTCTTTTTTGCTTCAAGAACATCCGGATGATTGGGGTTCCCTGGATGTCCTATATTCATTGAAAAATCTGATGGTCCCCACTGTATCATGTCTACATTTGGGTTATCCAGTATTTCATCTAGGTGATCAAGTGCACCCTTTTTCTCAATCATAAAGCAGAGAACCACATTCCCAATCGCTTCTACGTATTCTTGAGTGCCACCGTATCCCATATATGCATTCCGTCTGGTAGCAACTCCGTAATGGCCTCCGTAATCCGGATGATCCGGCCTGGCAGCGCGTACACAGTCATCAACATCCTGCATGGTCCTTATATCTGTAAAGAGTATGCTATCGTAACCAGCTCCAATACCTCTCTGTGCAAGAAATGGCATAAGGCTCTGATCAACTTTCAACATACTTCCCATGTTATATAACTCAGAAGCCCTACACATATTATCTAAATCATGTAAATCAGATGATCCATATTCTGCTACAAATTCAACGTAATCGTATAACCCAGTATGTCCTAATGCCTCTATTTCAGCAGGCCATACACTGTGGATATGGGTGCTAAGGGTGGGTTCACCAGAATCTAATTTTGCTCTAATTATGTTTGTCTTCCTCATGTGTTTCCTCCTTTTATCAAGACCTATCCTAGGTGTTATACACCGTGGGATTAGCACAATTTATCAATCTCTCACCAGAGAATCCGGCAATTAGGTTATCTACAGCCATGTTTGCCATCTTTAGCCTTGTGTTAACACTTGCACTTGCAATATGCGGCGCAATAATAACATTTGGTAGAGACAGGAGCTTATCTTTAATATCAATTGGCTCTATATAGGTCACGTCTAATGCAGCCCTACTAAGCTTTCCTTCTTCCAATGCCTCTATCAAAGCCTCTTGATCTACAACCGGCCCTCTTGCTGTATTTATGAGTGTCGCAGACTTTTTCATAAGTGATAATTCTCTTGCTCCAATTAAATGTCTGGTATCTGCATTTAGTGGTACATGAAGAGATATGAAATCAGACTCTGCAAGGATCTGTTCAATCGGTGCATATGTTGCATTAATACCATCTATTGGTTCAATAGGGTTACGTTTGTTATAAAGAATTCTCATATTAAACCCCGTTGCCCTTCTTGCCATCGCCTGCCCTATAGCCCCGTAGCCAATTATCCCTAGTGTTGAACCAAAAATATCATAGCCAAGCAATACACTTGGTCCCCAGGTTTTCCATTGCCCGTCTCTTACATAATTATCAGCATCAACTATCCTACGTGCTGAAGCCATTAAGAGTGAAAATGCAAAGTCAGCAGTTGTCTCCGTCAAAACACCAGGTGTGTTTCCTACAGGAATCCCTCTTGTAGTAGCTGCCTCAAGATCTATGTTATCTGTTCCTACTGCCATATTACTTATTACCTTCAGATCTGGGCTAGCATCCATCACTTCCTTATCTATCCTATCTGTTAACAAGGCAAAGACACCCTCGGCTTTCGAAATATGTTCCATGAGACTTTCCCTATCCGGTGGCATATCGCTATCCCAGAGATCAATTTCAAAATTCTTCTCTAATCTATCAATTATTTCTTGAGGAAGCCTACGCCCTACAAATACCCTAGGTGTAATATTAGACATCAAGATTCAATCCCTTCTAGTGCAGTGTTGATTGCCACTATAGTGGAATATTCTATCAAAATAGGTGTTTCTTCGGGAGAAGGAACCTTCCAATCAAAAGAATCTATTAACGGAACAACATAGTCTATTCCTATAGAGATAGCTTCTCCATCCGATAAACCATTAGCTCCTACTACTGCCACCACAACATTCACGCTGCTAGATTTAGATAGGCTAGCAACGCCTGCTAATCCTTTTCCCAACAATGTTTGAGAATCTATACGGCCTTCACCAGTTAATACCATATCTGCACCATTCAACACACCCTGAAGACCTACAGCCTCACTTATTATTTCAAATCCAGGTCTGAGTGTAGCACCACAGAATGCTATCAACCCTGCACCTAATCCACCTCCTGCTCCTGCTCCTGGTACATGCAATATGTCTTCACCTAATTGATTCTTAACAACTTGAGCTAATTTCAGAAGTGATTTATCTAATAACTCTATCTGTTCATGAGATGCCCCCTTCTGGGGACCATAAACTGCTGATGCCCCGTTAATGCCACATAGTGGGTTTGTCACATCACATAAAACTGTTATGTTCGTTGTTGTTAACGAATCAGCAAATGCGCCTATATCAAAAGACTCCAGTTCCGATAAAGCTGCTCCACCTTCCGGCAACTCTTTACCAAATTTATCCAATGGCCTTATCCCCAGAGCACGAGCTAGTCCTACTCCTCCATCATTTGTTGCACTATCTCCTACTCCCAACAATATGTTGCTATATCCGGAGTCTATTGCCGCTCTTAGCAACATACCTGTACCTCGTGTTGTTGTTATATCTGGATCGTATTCAGAGATATCTAATAGTGACAAGCCAGACGCAGCTGAGGTCTCTATTACAGCTGTTTTCCCATCCCCCAGGACTCCCCATCTTGCTATTATCGGCCTTCCAATCGGATCTACAGCAGGAGTTTCTATAGTAATGCCATTAGTTGCCTTTACCAAAGTATCTACTGTTCCAGAGCCTCCATCAGCTATTGGCATAGATATCACCTCAGCCGATGGCATAACTTTCTTAACGCCATCAAGCATAGCACCAGCGACGACAGATGCTGTTGCTGTACCTTTAAATGATTGAGGTGCAATAACAATTTTCATTGGCTCAATTGATGCAATTAGCTCTATACCGATCTTAACACACTAATAATTTTGTTATAATCGTTATATACATTGGAAGGCATAGATAAGAACATAATGACTAATAATTTTGACTTCGCTGTTGTTGGAGGTGGCCTGTTTGGGTCAGCTGCTACAAGACATTTGGCAACTCAAGGTAAGAATGTGGTTTTATTCGCACCTGAAGAACCCACAGATGTTACTTCACATGATGGGGTTTTCGCTAGCCATTATGACGAAGCCCGCATTACTCGCATACTAGATGTTGATGAATTGTGGAGTGATTTGGCACGATCATCTATCTCAAGTTATAAACAGATTGAAAATGATTCAGGCATTAATTTCCATTATTCAACAAGATACCTTTTCTTATGCCATGAGGAAATAGATTCAATCAATGCTAGCGCCCGGGTTGGCGAGGCTCATAATGTAGCTTTTGAACTACTCGATAGAAACGCTTTAACTGAAAGAATGCCTTTCTTGGACATAAAATCAGGTGAGAAAGCATTACTTGAGCCACCTCCGGCCGGCTATGTTAATCCACGCGCTCTTGTGCGTGCGCAACTTAAATGTGCTAAATCAAAAGGTGCACATGTAATAAACCAAATGGTAAGTAAAGTTGAAGAGATGCCCGAAGGTGTAAGGATTATTACAAGTACTGGTGAAAACTACTTCGCAAACAATGTATTACTAGCAACCAGTATTCACACAAACAACCTGATAGATTCGCCTTTAGACCTTACAATAAATGGCGCTTTGATTGTTTTTGCCAAGCTGTCTGATTCATTAATTGAATCACTTTCAGATATGCCTAGTATAAGTCACAGGCCAGCCAGTGGGATCAACTCTTATTTGTTACCACCCGTAACCTATCCTAACGGTGCTACTTACATAAAAATCGGATTAAGTAACAGCACTAGAACACTTCGTGAAGATAAAGAAGTTCGTGAATGGTTTAGGGTTGGATCTGACCCTAATGAAGAGCAGATTGCGAAGGATGCTATGACAGGCCTTATACCTTCGCTCAAAAACCAGCCAATGCATTTCGAAACTTGTGCTACAACACATACAGCAAGCGGATATCCGTACATAGGTAAAATCAGCAATCGAATCCATGTGTGTGTAGGCGGGAATGGTTATGGCGCAAAATCTTCGGATGAAATCGGCCGCCTCGGAGCTTCTGTATTACAGGGTGAATCAATTGATGAAAGATTTAAGCCACGCTTTATAGACTGAACTACCCAAATTAGCTGCAAAAGATAGAAAGCGATTAATCAATGCCCAGAATGTGTCAGAAATGTAAGCTGAGTCTTGGGGACAATGATAAATTCTGTCCTAATTGTGGTAACCGTACGCGGATATTTACGTCTACAGGCAAGATTATTGGCCTGTTATGTGGATTCATATTAATGGCTTTTGCAGGTTGCATTGCAATCCTAAATACATTCTAGCCGAACGGCCATTTTATATATTAAGACTTCACGCTTCTATTAGCCATTAAATACAAAACTACCCCAGATGTTATTAACAAAGAGGATATTATATATATCCAATTAAGGCCCACTATGTTAATCAATCCATAACCAGCAACGGGGCCTGATGCAGATCCCAAGTCAGACCATGTAGAATATCTACTCATTACGTGAGCTTTATCAGCTTCTGGAGATAAATCGCCGGCTGATGCATCGAGAGTTACCTTTCCAGCTGTAGTTGCCAAAAATATCATCGGCACTACCAAAACAGGAACGAAAGCGTTATCTATCATTAGAGAAATTAAGCCTATAGTCATAATAGGCAGGCATAATAAGAGTACGGGTTTTCTTCCAAAACGATCCGATATGCGACCAATATAACTTGAGGATATAACCTCACCTGACCAGCTGATAGCAAGGATTATACCAGTGAAAGTTGCTATTCCCAGTGTTAAATCATTTATTGCTAAAGCCTCTCCAATCCTTTCTTTCAATAATAAACCCAAGGTGGCCGTCACCAAACCTGAAACGGCAAATGTATGAGTGAACCTCGTGTAATTTACAGACAAAATCTTACGCTTAAGCACAATATCACCATCATTAGTACCTAAGATCATTGGCCAAAGATTGAACCCTCTGTTGACTCGAGCTTTGGTATGTTCAACCACCGAATGATGCTCATCTTCAGATATTAATGACACAATCGGAATACAAGCTAACATTACTGCTGCGATTATGAGAAAAGCGACATCTATTCCCAAAACATCTACCAGAACCCCACCAACTAATACTGCAACCAAGCTTCCAGATCTAAATATGGCATTATAAAGACCCATAAGCCTACCACGATGTTCTGGAGATTCTCTAAGTACCACCATATGCAATGAAATTAATTGCACTGAAAAACAAATGCCCCAAAATATCCTTGATATTAGTAAAGGCCAAAATCCATGGAACAAACTATATGCAGCAGTAGTCCCTATAGCCAGACCAATAGACAATAAGAGAGGAATCTTTATACCAAACCTATTATATACAGCAGCAGCCCAACTATTTGATAATAATCGTATCCAACGATTAACACTCAATATTAGACCAGCGCCAATACCGGCAGTCAGCCCAAATTCGGTTATGTGAGACGGCAAAACTCCATATAGCATAGAATCCCCCATTACAGATATTGCGAGAACTATAGCTGTAAGTGAGACTTGCTTACTGGAGTACTTGTTTGTCATGATTCGATAAAGGAATTCCTTAGCTTCGTTAAACTACGAATACTTACTGTAAGACCAATAATTAAACCACTCAGTATACCGACACCTATGCCAACTCCCTGACTTATGTTTGATCCCAAAACGACACCTACTAAAGCACCTATCAAACCCCCAATGATAATACCTTTGAGAATTGCAAATTGCGTCTTGTAAACCAGTTCTTTCATTTGTATATATTACTAGATTTAACTCTCAATTTGTGATGACAAATCCAATTGTCAGAATGCTATAATTCATCAAACACAATCATAAGGGCGGAAGCATGGAGATCATTAAACAATACAGGAACTCTATAATCCTAGGGTTAGGATTAGCATTAATTGTCTTCATACAACTTTGTGTGTACATCCGCCTCTCTGATCTGGATTCCAAAACAGCAGACATAGTCGATGTTCTATGCCCTCAAGGGGTAGGAGCATACAGTGAGGAAATAGAGGAAACTAGAGAAGCGCTTAATGAAACCCTGAAGATCTATCTAAAAAGACTTGAGGTAGAAAGATCTGATAACAATCACAAAGGCCATAATGACAAGGACGACGATGGTCATCAAGGTAGCCAAGTTAAAGTAGACATCATAACCCAAGACTTATTAGCACAGGTTGCTTATCTTATAGATATGACGGACCCAGGCGTAAACCACGAAAACTGTAGTCGATTAGTACCTGAGTAGGTGTTATATAATCTCTCAGTAGCCATAATGGCACTATTACTTAGGAGCACCTAAATGAAATCAAATCGCCTAATAACATTCCTGTTACTGCCTGCACTTATATGTATATTAATAAACTGCAGCCAAGATAATCAAACCACTAATGCTCCAACATCACTACCTGAACCAACGTTTACGCCTGCCTCAGTCAGTAATAACCCCACACCTACTGAGTCATTGCCAAAGCCTAAAGCAACTGAGCCACTGCCAGCACCTACAGCAACTGTAATGAAGTCCTCAACTCCCTCTCCTACACCGACAAGAATACGCAAACCAACCTTTACCCCAGTCATAACAGATAATGCCACGATTCTTGGAACAATTAAATTCCAAGTCGAAGCACAGAAAGTAGTTACGGCTGCAGAATTGGGTCAATCCAGTATTGTAGGCCCAAGTCTTATTGAGACAGAAGATGGTCATTACAGGCTCTATATACAGGCTCGTGCCGAAAAAAACAATGAGAATATGAGCGGAGTTAATATTCTTAGCCTAATTTCAGATGACGGCATCAACTGGAATTATGAACCTGGAATAAGAATCTCACATGGGGCCGACTCTGATGTTGATGCTGAAGCTGGAGAGCCTGGCGTTTATCTGGGACCAGATAACAAGTATCACATGGCTTACACGGGACGCTTTATGGGGAAAAACAAGGCAGGAAAAGACCAAAAAATGCATAGAGTGGTTTTCGCTATGTCAGAAGATGGTTTAACCTGGACCAAATTAAATCAGCATTACAGTGACCCAGAAAACATAAATGATTTTGCATCTAGCGCGGAAGTTACCATCATCGACGGCGAATACGTTATTTACTACACTGGGCAACGCAATATTATACGAGCAACAAGCAACGACGGAATTTCATGGAACAGAGAAGAGATTGCCTTTAAAACAGGTCACGATTCCACCATGATAAAAATTGATGACACGTACTATATGTTCTGGAATATGCCACGGGAAATGGTCTATGGGCGCAACCCTGATACGAAGCAAGATGTTTTGTTTATGGCACTCTCCAGTGATGGCGTGCATTGGTCAAGAGACTACTACCAACTGGCTATAGAAAAACCGGATGGCAGTAAACTAGCTGCTCAAGAAATACAGGATCCCGGAGCTATACTAATTGCCGATGGATCTCTACGGATTTTCCTGAATGACTTGGGAGGTAAAAGCATCTACTCTATTAAGCCCATGACAACACTCCCAAAACTGGATCCTTAATCCACTCATACGTTCTCAGATTGGACGTGAAGTATGCCAACTAGTGGCCTGTTGATAGGCGTGACCAATACCGAGCACTTTCGCTTCTGTAAATCTCTTACCTACTATCATTAATCCAATAGGTAATCCACTCTTAGTAAATCCACATGGTATAGAAAGGGCAGGCTGACCACTATGGTTTATAGGCCCAATATAAGGCCCAGCAACTGCCATTGGACCTTCCATTCTTCTTGGAGGTGTCTCCCCTCTTGACCTGGCATCTCGAGAGGCCTGTACCGCTTTTTCTTCAAAATCAGCGACCGTTTTTGAAAGAGGTGCGGGGATAATCGTAGTAGGTAATATCAGGGCATCGTTGTCACCGAGAGCTTGTTCTAAGAAAGCTGAAGCCCTTTGAGTCTGATGAAGACTTTGCAAATATGTCATTGCTGTCGTCTCCTTGCCATCTATAATGCCATCACGATAACGATCACCAAACCTTTCCAATCGCTCAGCAGAAAGCTGCTCCAGATAGAATGCTCTTTCAACTGAAAATGCTGCCCGAGAATCTGGGCTGTTTCCAAAGTTCTCAAGCCCTGAGAGATTAACTTCTATAATCTCTGCCCCTAGGGAACGAAGTAAGTCACATGCATCGTCAACTGCCTTTAAGACTTCCGGATCTGGGGGTGTATGCCCAAGATCTTCACCTGTTCCTGCGTTCATCGTCTGTATGAATGATGGCGCAGGGACTATGAGTTTCATGCCTTTCAAAGAAATTGCCAAGCTCACCACATAATCATCTTTCTCAATTGGAGCAGACAGAGGGTTCATGGGGTCATATCCAGCAATAATATTCAACATTATTGCTGCGTCTTGGGCAGTCTTAGTCATAGGACCAAAATGATCCCGAGTCCATGAAAGGTATATCGCCGCCCTTGTACTAACTAGTCCAAATGTAGGCTTAAGTCCAGTTATCCCACAGAAAGAGGCTGGGTACCTTATAGAGCCACCTGTATCACTACCAACTGAACCCAGACACATACTGGCAGCAATTGCAGCTCCACTTCCACTACTTGAGCCTCCAGTAATGTAATCGATGTTCCAGGGATTACGGGCTGGTCCGTAAAATTGATTTAGACCACTCGTTCCTCCAGCCATCTCGTTCAGATTGAGTTTACCCAACAGGATTGCTCCTGCTTCCTTTAATCTACGCCAAACCTCAGAATCTTCCTTTGGTATCCAGTCTGAAAGAGCAGCCGTCGCTCCGGTAGTAAGTATTCCTTCAGTACACAAAAGATCCTTTAATGCTACTGGAATCCCATGAAGAGGCCCAATATAATTTCCTCTCTGAATCTCTTCTTCCGCTTTACGGGCCTGCTCCAAGGCTAGTTCCGGTGTTCTGGTGATAAAAGCGTTTAACGTGGGTTCGAGTCTCTCTATACGCTTAATAAGTGCAACAGTTAATTCTACAGGAGAGATTTCTTTGTCCTTTATTAACGTAGCGGCCTCGGCAATCGTAAGATATGGGAGATCCCCTTCTTCCGCAGAGGCAAGAGGTATTTCATCACGTAAATCTGGGGGAGTAGGCACGTCGTCTGGAATCCTACTAAGGTCGTTAATACCGCCAAACCTAAACGGTACTCCTCTTCCAGTAAGTGGGCTGATGGGCGACGGTTTTATGTATTCTGGCATGCAACACCTCCGCACCTATTCATAGTCCGGTCATTATATCAGGATATACCTTAGCTAATGATGCTGAAATTGAATGGCGACGAGAAAGCTAATTCTACTCTTGCTATACAGTTAGGCTGCCCCTACTTATTGTTCATGGATCAAAAGCAGGGGCACGTTATACCTATTGAACGCGTTATCGATCTAACCTTTACTAACGCCCTTTCCAAACAGGAGGACGTTTTTGAGAAAATGCCTTTGGTGCCTCCAAACGATCCTCGCTATTACTCACCATCTTCTGTTCTTCTGCAACAGTTTCCTGTATTACTTCCAGGTAAGTCTTACCGTCTGGGGTTACAGGCAAATCCATAGCCGGAATAAGGCGCATTTTCCTCTTGCTCAAATGAGATGCCAATGGGGCGCACAATTTGATTTCATTGCATATACGCTCGACATCCTCCATAAGCGCATCGCGATCTGGAACTATCGACTGAATATAACCTATGTCATAGGCCCGCTTAGCGGTTATGCGAGCACCGGTAAGGCTAATGTAGCTGGCCTCACCAAATGGCATAAACCTATCTGGGCTGTCTACGCCACCAGCGATCCCTGAACCCATCACGCGAGGCTCCGGCTGGCCAAACTGGGACTGTTCTGTGGCTACTCGAATATCACACTGACTAGCCCACTGCATACCACCACCAACGGCATATCCATCGATAGCTGCTATGACAGGCTTTTCACAGTCATAGGGCCTGAAACTATCTCCGATCTCACGATCCGCACCCGCGCTATCCCTCTGAGCCTGAGCTTTGAGATCATTGCCAGCACAGAAAGCCCTGCCTCCAACACCAATGAGAACCACCGCATATACATCAGGATCGTCATTGGCTGCACGCATCCCCCTCCCAACGCCACTGACCAGAGCGTCATTCTTGGAGTTCAAAGCCTCTGGGCGATTCATGATCACCCAAGCAATGTGATCCTTCTTTTCATACAACACAGCATCCGTCTTAGTCACCTCTGAATTTGCAACCATGGCCTCCTCCTTTACTCCAGCGATTTATCAAGAGAATATCACGTCCCGCTTATGATGCAAAGAGCTATTTGACGTTATCCGTAGCAACCAACGGACTACAGTGCGAATAACCACTTGTATTCTTGTTCATTAAGCACAAAAGAACTTACATATAACATTAGGATCATAAGATACCCCATTTACGAAGCCCCAGTTTTCATGTGATAGTAATCAAATGAATAATCGAGACTTCAAATCACTAACACCACAATATAAATCCGCGGATACCCTGAATGAAGTGCCTAGCTTCGTCTACCAGTTTCTGGAAGGAATATACCAGCCACTACTAGAGTCAGCGGCGCTAATGCCAATACGCAGAACGCCGGAATATAGGAGCCGATAGCGTCTGTCAGTGAGCCCACAAATATGGGTGATATTACACCAGCGAAATTACCCATTGTTAATACTGTTGCGGTAACTATAGCTACTTGGTTTACACCTATGCCTGGTAATTCCATCGGGATTGTGAAAACCGCTACTATAAATATGCTAAATGTGACACCCAAACCCATCACGCAAAGTGCAACTAAAATGTCATTTCCCAATAGGAATGACCCAAATGCTAATATTGGAAACATCAGTCCTGAAAATATCAGCACCGGTTTACGCCTGCCTAGTTTGGATTGCACCAATCCGCTAAGTGGATTGGTGACCGCTGATAGTAAAGGCATCACCGCCACTAGCGAACCAGCCTGTTCCGGTGTCATGCCCCTACTTTCACTGTAATAAGCTGGTAACCAAGAACTGAATCCTATAAACAACGCGAATCCACCAGCCATACCTAATGCTAGTAACCCAGAGTTGCGATTGAACATAAGTGGAATATTCTCCCTAATGGATAACGCAGGTTCTACGTTTGCATTGGTTTCTTTACTCCGACCTCCAATAAGCCATATAAACATGCCTGTGCAAGGTATCAATCCGAAGCAAAACAGAGTCATTTGCCATCCGATTATGTTTGCGATAGGCACAGCGATGAATACTCCTGCTGCCACACCTAACGCACGCGCACCTTCGTTTATTCCATTCAATAAAGGGAGCTCACTAGGTTTGAACCATTCAACTAATAAGGTACTTGTCGCTGGTATGCCTATTGCTACGCCAATACCAAACATAAGTCTAATCACCACCAGAAAATGGAAGGAATCTATCAATGGTACCAATACCTGTGCTGACATAAAGAATCCGGCCAGAGTCATAGCTCTTCTTGATCCTATCTTCCCTATCACCAGCCCGCTAGGCACTAGGGATATGGTAAGCATGATGATTGTCGCAGACACCAAAAGGCTGACTATACTTCTGCTGATATCGTATTCGCCCATTATTGTGGTAAATAATGGAGTTGGTGACATGAAATTCAAGCCCATGCCAATTTGTATAAGCATTAGCATAGACTGGATTATCCAGCGTTGAGAGGTATATTGTTGTTCCATACCACAACACCCTACTCCTTTGAAGGATGCAGCGCAATCTGAACTAAATATGCTATACCATTGGTCGTTGCCCGCCTTGGGCGGTTTGTGATTGCCATAATTATGCTTCTCACTTACTGCCATGTAGTAAAATATAGGTATGTACGAGAGAAGTAGTCTGTCTGAAAAGAATAGCCTGTGTTTTTCGTGTCATTACAGGGACTACATTATTACTAAGAGGGGTTCGTCCTTTCTTCGATGCCAGAAACACTTTGAGAATCGCAAGTTTCCTAAATATCCCCGGCTTCCTGTATTAGACTGCCCTGGATATACACTCTCTCCTTCTTCCACAGTTTCATAAATCCTTAGCACATCGTATAGGTAGAGAATTTCCATGACTATTGATAGAATACCTACTCACGATCATCAACATCATCTTCATGGAGGTAGCATTTGCTTTCTTTGAAAGGGAAAACCGCTGTAGTAACGGGATCCAAAAGACTTGGCTCCGTGGTTGTAAAACGACTTGCCCAAGAAGGAATTAATTTGGCCATAGTCTATAAAGAATCTCTTGAGGAGGTTTTACAACTTAGAGAAGAGGTTTCACCTTATGTAGAAAAAGTCCACTTAATTCAAGCAGATGTAAATGTTGAGGAAGATGTTCAGCGCCTTTTGAATGAATCGAAAGAGGAATTAGGGCAAATCTGTTTCTTAGTAAACCTAGCTTCAGGTTTTCCGCGTGCAACTTTTTCGGATTTAAACGGACAAGAGTGGGATAGAGCGATGGCCGACGCTAAGGGCAATTATCTTCTTGCCGTATATGCCGCAAGACATATGATGAACAATCCGGGAAATACAAAAGGACATATCATAATGTGTAGTGATACCTCGGCTGGGGAAACACCGCATCTGAACTACCTTCCTCATTTGACGGCAAAAGCAGCGGTAAATTTTATGGGCCGAGCATTCGCATTGGAACTTGCCAGCAGTGGAATATTGGTCAATACAATTGCACCTGGACCAACGGTTAAACCTCCTCGAATGGATCAAGAGACATGGGAAAGGAATCTTATTGACAAAACACCTCTTAAACGAGAGTCATCTTCAGAAGAGATAGCAGATTTAATTCTAACCCTCCTGAGAAGCGAGACAATTACTGGAGAAACTATAAGGGTGGATTCGGGCAATCATTTAGGAAAAGTTTAACCCATATCAGGGAAGTAATCGTCGACATGGCACCAAATCCTGACGGTATAAGAACTATTGACACGTTGTATTTGTTCTAGTGGTACACTCCCGGCAGGAGTATTATAACTAACCCATGTACTAAACTTGATGACATAGTAGATATATTAAATATTACTTGTACGGAGGACTAATTTGGCTACTTATCATATTGAGCACAGACATTCGGCTGAAACTTGTTTCGGAGCACCAGGACCAGATGATGAAAAAAGGTCACTGTGGACAATGGTCGGGGAAAATGCCAAAAACAACAATGTCGACATAAAATTTTTTAAGGTCAATCCATCTGAACATGTCTTCTTTATTCTACTTGAAGCTGAAAACTACTCAGATGTAGAAAAAGTAATAGGCCAATGTAAGAAAACAGGGGACTTTATTGTAACTCCCGTAATGGATCAAAACTTCTTTTAATGCAGAATCTGTAAATAATGCCTATATGTCACGCATGTAGAGAAAATGTTGAGGTCGATGATAAGTTCTGTCCCCATTGTGGGGCAACGCTCTCAACGAACTCGCAATCCTCAAATAGAGGCATCACCATCCCAACCGGCGGCTGTATGGGTCCCGTGGTATGGGCGCTCCTCGGCTTCGGTTATGGACTGATTCCCGGATATTTCATCCAACTGATGCTTGCATACCCTTCCGCAGAGATTTTTTCTGGTATTGCAGCAGTTTTAGATTCTTCAATGGGTGCAATAGGCTTCATGTTCATAAGCGCGATTGTGGGTGTCATTGTTTTCCCCATTGCTATTGCAGTACGGAATGACAACAACTCACGATTTGTCCTTTCAGTTTTTATACATACCATCACTACATATATCTTGATTGTGCTTATGACTTTAAATGCCACTCCTGTGAATCAACACCTTCAATACCCTACACACACACCTGTAGCTAAAGGTATAGAACATTTAAGACAAGGGGAAAAATACTTAGACCAAGAGGATTATATTAAAGCCATTGAGAGTTTTGCAGCATACATAAACCTTAACCCAAGCGATGCAAGAGTATATATGAAAAGGGGGGAAGCTCACAGGCTGTTGGAACAATACCAAGAAGCAATACATGATTATGACAAAAGCTTAGACTTAGATCCCAGCAGCATATGGCCTTACCACTACAAGGGGATGGCTTACGAAGAACTCGATCAATACGAATTAGCCATACAAAGCTGGGAAA
>Ga0310344_10001073_pt1 | contig 21172 bp, 21 predicted proteins | sample HC15DNA20200_MG_FD_203801 | JGI IMG/M metagenome (GOLD analysis project Ga0310344, IMG submission 203801) | Marine microbial communities from station ALOHA, North Pacific Subtropical Gyre - HC15-DNA-20-200_MG | ecosystem: Environmental > Aquatic > Marine > Oceanic | place: Pacific Ocean: North... | reverse complement strand
GAAAGATATACGCCGCCGGCGGCTCTGCCGGCGGGAGCACCCCCCAACCCGACATGTGGGTCGCCACGGCCCCGTGAATGGAGCCCTTCGGCGGTTTCCCAGGTAAGAGTTGCTCCCAGGAAAGACCCATCCTCTCGGCACTCCGAACGGAGCCGAGGGCAGCTTGATGCGTACGACCTGCCGTTATTGTTCGAACGTCCACCGCCGCGGCTCCGCCCCGCCCCGGCCGTGCACCTCTTCCACGACGATGCGCGGGGTCTCGTCGGACCGGTACCGGAAGACCCATCGAAGCCCTTCACGGTTCGCCTCAGGCACCGGAACCTCGTGGGTAGCCAGCCCGGGCCCCTCGAAGATCCGTACGTCGCAGATGTCGTCGTCGCTGCAATAGGCCCGCGCCTCGTCGATCCAGTCCTCGATTTCGAGGCCAGGCTCCACCCAAACGCCCCAGTTGTGGGCCATGATCCCCACGAGATTAAACAGACCTTGCGCCTGGACGAACTGCGCCACCGACACCGTGATCATTAGTGCGGCCCCAGCTCTCCATACCCACTTCATCGTTACTCTCCTTACCGAAGTCTCACGCCGATCTCAGCGCACACAACCACGATCAATCATGATGCTGCCAGACTATACTCTTAAGACCTCCTCTAACAGCCCCCTCGGCGATGCGGAGCACCGCTTCGAAGAGGGTTCAATGCCAGATATGGCGGGCAGCTGCACGAGTGTACTCGAGTAGGTTTCCGGCGACTGGCGACGAAGGTTCTGCAGCCTCAGCTAGCTTTTCACCTGATACGATGACCGGCATCATCGACCGCGCACACCTGCGTACCGTCCCAACGGATGAAGGGAGCCCTCGCATGACCCGTCTCATGATCGCCGCAGCGATGCTGTTCGTCGTCTCCGCTCCGGTGCTTGCACAGGGGCCGGCGGCCAAAGTTGCCGACCTAGGCTGGATGACCGGTAGCTACGCCAATGACACGCTGGAGGAGAACTGGGCCGAGCCCAAGGGCGGCTCGATCGCATCGCTGGTACGTGGATACGGTGACGGCGCCAACAACATGATCGAGCTGATTGTGGTGGAAGAAGTTGAGGGCTCGCTCGTGCTCCATCTGAAACAGTGGAACCCCGGCATGGAGGAACGCTCCGCCGATTTCCAGGTAATGGACCTCGTCGACATCGGCAACAAGACAGTCGCCTTCAAGAACCGTGGAGAGGAGGGGATCCAGAACCTCCGCTACAGCCTGAGTGGCGACACATTCACCATCTCGGTGGGCACGGCCCGCGGGAACTTCGACATCCCGTTAACCCGAGTATCCCCACACTAATTTTCGTGGGACTTCGCCCTAAACCCTTCTCGGCGTCAGTAGGGGCCAGCGGCGCCCAGCTAGCCAGGGCACCGCACGCTTGCCAACCCATCGCGTCCAACAATACGATGTCGCCCACGGCCTACCATGAGACCGTACGCCGCGCGGAGTCCAGACGCCGTGACCGAAGTTGAAGAGCCTTGTTGTGATGCGGGGATCATCATCGCCGGCATAGCGCTCGCCCCGGCCATCGCCATCACCGCCATTGGCTTCATCGGGTATGCGCTCACCGCGTCGCAGGCGACCTTCGCCATCTGGCACCCGTTTGGTTACCTGGTTCCGACGCTGACGGCCGAGACGCTCGTCACATCGGCCTGGCCTGGAACCGTCGAAACACTGAGTACGCTGTCCTGGCGCATGATGCTGGGAGGCGCCTCGACGCTCGCGCTTCTTGGCGTCACGCTGCTCGCGCTGGATGTGGCAGGCACCATCCGGTAGGTGCCGCCCTCCGTCCTCGGACGCCTCAATGCCCCGGACCGCGTGTGGCCGCGGATCGTCGGCTTCCTCATTGCCGCGACGACCGCGTGGCTGGTCTATTCCTCGCTGTTGCTGTTTCTCGGGTGATTCACGGGGCTAAAGCCCAGACGCTTCGGGCCACCGCCCGGTGGAGCACTCGCCTACCGCTGAGCGCGTTGGCCACCAAGCAACCCTGCCGTCCGGACACTTGGCGCGCGCCACGCCCATCGCACAGGGTCTCAACGGCCGCGACTAGGACACGGCATGCCAATCCCAATGCTAGAGTGACCCGGGTAGTCCAGGACCGGATGCCCACGTCGAACCCACGGACATCTGCTCTCTTCTAGGTCTCGTTGACGATCTCGTCGTAGAACGACACGAAGTCGTCTGGGGTCTCGCCTGCCCGGAACTCCATGGCGGCCCGCGGGTGCAGGTTGAGCTGGCCGGTGATGATGTATGGCACCAGAGGACCCCATTCCACCGTCTCGCGAATCTTCGGTAGGTGCTCCTGCAGCAGCCGGATCACGGGGCGCTGCTTGAACTTCGGGTTCCGCAAGAAACCCAGCAGTAGCTCCATCGGACAGTTGCCGGCGCCACGACCCAGGCCCGCCATGGTCGCGTCGGCCCGATTCGACCCGAGGATGATCGCCTCGATGGTGTTAGCGAAGGCCAGCTGCATGTTGTTGTGGGCGTGAATCCCAATCTCCTTGCCGGTCCCCTCCATCGCCGCGGAGTACTTGGCGTAGAGCCGGTCTAGCTGCTCGCGATAGAGGTGGCCAAAGCTATCCACGATCACCATCGTGCCAGCCGGAGTCGGTGCGATCGCCTCCAATACGGTGTCAATTTCGTCCTCAGTGATGTTCGACACCGCCATCAGATTGGCCATCGTCTGATAGCCCTGCTCATGGGCGTGCTGGATCATATCGACCGCCTCCGAGACCTGATGCGCATAGAACGCCACCCGGATCATGCCGAGCACGCTGTCACCGGCCGGCTCGATCGCGGTCTTCCAGTCGCACTTGCCCGCGTCGGCCATGGCGGCTAGTGTCAGTCCCGTAGCCTCGGCGTCGTGATCGCCAACGACCCGACGCATGTCCTCTTCCCGGCTGTGTCGCCAGTGGCCGAACTGGTCGCGGGGAAACAGCCGCTCTGAGTTCTTGTAGCCGATCTCCATCGTATCGATGCCGGCCGCGATGCAGGTGTCGTACACCGCCCGCACGAAACCATCTTCGAATTGATGGGCGTTGATCAGGCCACCGTCGCGCACGGTGCAATCCAGCACCTTGAGATCGGGACGGTACGTAATCCAGGGGGCCTTTTCGGCCGCACTCTCATTGTTGGTCACGCGATTCCTGTCCTTTGGACGCCCGCCTTAGCGGACCATGTTCCCTCTCTACCCGTAGTTATCGGGCGAGCAACCGCGAAGTATATCGCTTTCTTATGGTTGTCGGTCTCGCTGCGCCACTAGGGCACCGGCCCGATCCGTAGGATCGCGCCTTCACCCTGAGCGGGATCGATCCCGAGAAACTGACCAGCGGTTAGGACATAAATCAATCCATCCGGCCCCTGCTGAACGTCCCGGATCCGCCGCCGCAGCGGGGCCAACAGCCATTCCCGCCGCTGCTCCATACCCCGCCGGTTGAATCGGATTCGCTCGAGATGGCCCGTCCGCTCTATACGTCCGGTCATCAGCGAGCCGGCAAACAGGTCGCCCTGCCATGCCGGGAAACGGTCACCGGCATAGAACATGAGTCCAGACGGCCCGATTGACGGAATCCAAATAATCTCGGGCTGCACCATTCCATCTTGCCAGGGTCGCTCGGTGATCCGCTGCCCGGTGTACTCACGGGAATAGGACACCACCGGCCAGCCGTAGTTCCCTCCGGCTCGGATGATGTTGATCTCATCCCCCCCTTGAGGCGCATGCTCGCTGGCCCACACCTCCCCGGTCTCGGGGTGAATGGCAATTCCCATCTGGTTCCGATGCCCCAGCGAGTACACCTCTGGAGCCGCGCCTTCTTGCCCAACGAACGGGTTATCGTGAGGCGCCGTCCCGTCGTCCCGCAGGCGAAGCATCTTCCCTAGATGACTACCCAGATCTTGGGCGTCCATACGGCGACCGCCGAAGGCCCCCCCCACGGACAGAAACAGGTGCCCGTCGGCCGCCCAGGCCATCCGAGCCGCCCCAGCTGCCTGTGCCTCGGTGTTGCTGACAAAGAGATCGCGGACCTCGGTCAACCTCCCGCCGTCAAGCCGGCCGCGCGCGAGGGTTACCACCGACCCGTTCCCGCTTGTTTGCGAGTACGTGAGATACACCCAGCGGTTCTGCGCAAAGTTCGGATGAATGGACACATCCATCAAACCCGCCAGCGCCTGCTCCGTATGCACCTCTGGTATCCCTGCGAGGGCTGCCTCCTCCAATCGCCCGGCCGTGATCACCCGCACCGTCCCCAGCCGCTCCGTCACCAGGATCCGTCCATCCGGCAGGAAGGCGAACCCCCAGGGGTAGGTCAGCCCGGCGGCGACCACGCTCACCCGGATGCCTTGCCCCTCGGCGGTGCCAAATTCGACAGAAGGATCCGGCAGCGGCACGTACGGGATGCCGGCGGCGGTGAACGTCTCCTCCGACGGTTCCTGAGCTCCGACCTCAGGAGCGAAGCCTCCTCCCACGACACCGGCGCAGGCCAGCACGAGCACACTGTGCGACAGGGTCACTCGAACCTCCATCCTCTTCCAAAGGCAAGCACGACACATGACCGGATTATAACGATGCCGGCCGTAACGGGGCCCGTGACACATGGTATCGTCCGACAAGGGGGCCCCATCGGCATCTCGGTCGCCGACGCAATCCAGGGAAGGACCTGACATGAAGCGCCTGCTGTCCGCACTTGCTGTTCTCGCCTTGGCCGTTCCGACCGTTGCCCAACCTGCCGGCTCGTCGCCCGGCGCGACCCCAGCCTTCACGCCAGTGACCTGGGAGCGCCTACTGAACGCCGCCAACGAACCGCACAACTGGTTGATGTACTCCGGCACGCTCGATAGCCAGCGCTTCAGCGGACTCAATCAGGTCAATCGCGATACGGTTGGCGATCTTGAGCTCAAGTGGACCTATCAGATCCCGCAGCTCGACCGGTCCGAAGCTGTTCCGCTCGTGGTAGACGGCGTGATGTTCATCACCGAGGCACCGAGCAACGTCGTGGCCGTTGACGCTGCCACCGGACGTCAGTACTGGCGCTACGACCACCCTCTGCCCGACGACCTCAGAATCTGTTGCGGCCGGAACAACCGCGGCGTGGCCATCCTGGGCGAACAGCTCTACATGAGCACGCTCGACGCCCATTTGGTGGCCATCGACGCGCGCTCCGGCAACCTGGTCTGGAACCGCGAGGTGGCCGACCATCGGTCCGGTTACAGTAAGACCGCGGCACCGCTAGTGATTAAGGATAAGGTAGTAACCGGCATTGCCGGCGGCGAATATGGCATCCGGGGCTTCATCGACTCCTACGAAGCCACTACCGGTGAGCTGGACTGGCGGGCGGACACTATTCCGGGTCCAGATCATCCCGACAATCAGACCTGGGCCGGCGATTCCTGGCGAACAGGTGGCTCGGCCACCTGGATCACCGGGTCGTACGATCCCGACCTCGACCTCGTCTACTGGGGCACAGGCAATCCTGGCCCGGACTGGAATGGCGATGTCCGGATGGGCGACAACCTGTATTCAGACGCGGCGATGGCCATCAACCATGACACCGGCGGTCTCGAGTGGTACTTCCAATTCACACCACACGACGTTCACGACTGGGACGCCATCCAGGTGCCGATCCTGGCCGACATGGACTGGGGGGGGAAATCGCGGAAGGTGATGATGTGGGCCAACCGCAACGCCTTCTTCTACGTCATCGACCGTGAAACCGGCGAATTCCTGCTGGGCACCCCGTTCGCACGACAGACCTGGGCCGAGGGACTCGATTCGAACGGGCGTCCGATTCGAGTGCCAAACACCGCACCGAACGCCGACGGGGTCATCGTCTCCCCGCCCGTGGCCGGAGCTACCAACTGGTTCTCCCCAGCCTATAGCCCCAACACGGGCCTGTTCTACGTGCAGGCCTACGACGGCGAGGATCGCTACTTCCAGCGCGACGAAGAGTACAGCGAAGGTGATCAGTTCACGGGCGGCGGCTTCGAGCGTCCGCTACCTCTCGACGAGTATCACAGCGCGGTACGCGCCATCGAACCGACCACCGGCGAAATTCGGTGGGAATATCCCCTGCAGCCACGATCCACCGGCGGCATGCTGGCCACAGCCGGCGACTTGGTGTTCACCGGCAGCATCGACGGTTATTTCCTGGCCCTCGACGCCGAGACCGGCGCGGAACTCTGGCACATGAATGTCGGCCGCCTGGTGCACTCGGCCGCAATCACCTATGCCGTGGACGGCGAGCAGTATGTTGCCATCGCCGCCGGTAACGTCTTGTTCGTGTTCGGCTTACCTAAATAGGGAACGGCGGGGCTACAGCCCACGTCACTGCATCCTGTTGGGCAACCAGAGGGCAATTTCGGGAAAGGCGATGATCAGGCCGATGATCAGGAGCTGACCGACGACGAACGGCAACACGCCCATGAAGATATCGCCCATCGGCACTTCTGGCGCAGTGCGGCGCATCACGAAGACGTTGGCTCCTATTGGTGGTGTCACGAGCGCCAGCTCAGCCATCATCACGGCGAACACTCCGAACCAGATCGGGTCGATACCGAGCTCGCCCACTACCGGCATCACGAACGGGATGGTCAGTACCAACATACCAAATACATCCACCATCGCGCCCAGGACCAGGTAAAGGCCTACCAGCAGGACCAGGAAGGCGACGCGGCCCAGGTCCAGACCTACCAGCAGAGCCACCATGTTCTCGGTGATCCCAGTAATCGCCAGGAAGCGCGCCACGAGGTAGCCCCCGACGATGATCGCGAAGATCATCGCCGTGATTAGAGCAGTCTCCTCCAGCGCCTTCGCCATCGCTTCCTTGGTGAGCCGGCCTCGGAGCGCCGCGGTGAGGAGCACACCGGTGCAGCCGACGCCCGCCGCTTCAGTCGGAGTGAACACCCCGCCGTAAATTCCACCAATCACCAGAAAGAAGAGACCAAGGATCGGTAACAACCCAGATGTCGCCTGCCAGCGTTCCGCCCAAGTCGCGGTGGGCCCAGGAGGCCCCAGCGATGGCGTGATCAGACAGCGCAACAGGATGATGGCCGAGAACATCGCGGCCGTCAGAATGCCCGGAATGATGCCGGCAATGAACAGGGCGCCGATCGAGGTCTCGGTCATCACCCCGTAGAAAATAAAGATGAGACTGGGCGGGATCAGGATGCCCAGCGTGCCTGACGCGGCCAGCGAGCCGGTCGCCAGGCGAGGGTGATACTTGAACCGCCGCATTTCGGGCATCACGATGGCGCCCATCGTCGCCACCGTAGCGATACTCGAGCCGGTTACCGCCCCGAACGCGCCGCACGCCACCACCGACGTGATGGCCATGCCACCCGGCACCCGGGCGATCCAGCTCCGAATGCCAGCGTACAGGTCAGAGGCCAACCCGGTCTGGAAGACAAGCTGGCCCATCAAGACGAACAGCGGAATCGTGACCAGGACGAAACTGCGTCCCTCATCCCATGGAATCAAGAGCGTGTGAGCCAGCGCGGGACCGGGGCCCTCGAGAATCCACAGCCCCACCGCACCGGTCACCGCCATCGCGATGGCGATCGGCACCCCCAGGATAAGGAGGCCGATCATGCCCGCGATCCCGATCAGTCCCGCGAGCGTCAAGCTCATAGCCCGACCCCCGTCTCGGAGCCGGACTCTTCACCCGACGGGTTCGCGAGAATACGGGCCACCATGACCGCAGCACAAACCGACAGAAATCCCATCCAGGGCCAGAGTTCCAGCTCAAGGTCTTCCCCTGTCTCTCCGGTCTGCATCATAAAGGGCACGAACAGCGCGGCCTGTGCCGCCATGAGACCGAATACGATGATCCCGGCCACTGCAGCCACCACATCGACCTGCCGACGACGTTGCTCCCCGAATCGAAGGTAAAACACCTCCATTCGAATGTGATAGGCGCGGTCCCAGGCGTGCGGCAGCGCGCAAAACACCGTCATCAACAACAACAGCCCGTTGGCATCGCGCCCCCACTGTAGCGGAGCATTGAACACATAGCGCAAGATGACGTCCACGGTCACCAGCACCACGAGCGACGGCATCGTGACGTAGATGCCGAGTAGAAACAGGCGTCGCGCGGCGATCTTCGACCAGCGGTCGAATTGCGCCAGCAGCCCGTCGATCCAGATCAGCATGTTGGGGGTGTCTCCGAAGGGTGGGGAACCGGCCTCACAGGTCGATCACTCCCTGCAGCGGATGGCGACGCGTGTAGTCCCAGAGCTCTTCGTCTGTCCAATCGACATAGACCGCAGCACGCTCTTTGGCCTCACGGACGAACGCGCGCGCAGGTAATCCCAGCGCCTCATTTTCCTGGATGAATCGCTCTTCGAGCGGATGGACCGCCTCGACCCACGCCTGCCGCTCGTCTGGCGTGTGCTCCACGATTTCGATGTTCTCACCACGCAGAGTTTCAATCGCCGCGTCGAGATTGGGGCCGCCGTAGAAGTTCTGATTGGCCACCTGTCCGTGCAACCGATACAGGTTGTACAGCTGCTGCCGCAAATCACCCGGCAGAGCATCGAAGCTACGGGGATTCAGCGCGAACTGGATGACCGTATGGGTAAGCCCGACCCGCAGATAGTGATTGCCGGTCTCATATAACCGATAGGCGACCATGTCGGGCGCGCCGAGTGAAACCGCGTCGATCACGCCACGCTGAAAGGCGGTATAGGTTTCAGCCGCCGCCAGCACCACCGGGATGGCACCGACCTGCCGAAGGATGTCTGCCATCAGACCACCGGTCGAGCGGACCTTGAGGCCCCGCATGTCTTCGGGGAGCCGCACCGGAGTTCGCGAGATGATGTCGTAGGCGGTGGTTGAGTCGCAATGAGCCAGATAGCACCCCATCCGCTCGTACTCGGCCTTCAGATACTCGGGATACAGCTCTTCAGAGACGAGCGACGCCACTCCCGGATTGGCGAAGAGAAACGGTAGCTGCAGACCGTGAGTTAGGTGAAAGCTGCCTGGCTGGTAGGTCGCGTAACCGTGGGTATAGTCGGTAACCCCGCTCTCGATCGCCTTGAAGCCCTCCAGTGCGTCGTGGAGCAACGCATCGACGTAGTACTCCCACTGGATACGTCCCCCGGTTTCCTCCGTAACCATCGCCGACCAGGGCACGAAAACTTTGGAGTACAAGCCGTGGGAACTGGGCACGTGCGCCGTATAGCGCAGCAGGATCTCATCACCGGTGCCCGTACGTGCCCCACGCGCGAACGGGGCTAGCGCACCGACACCCAGCAGGGATGCCAGCACACGACGACGGCTCCAGGCCGTTGGAGACTCAGGGACGGACATGGCGGATGCGGTCGACTGGCTGACCGAGTATACCTGTCACCGGAGTCGTGTGCGATCCTGCTCCCCTCAACCTGGCTCGCTGCGCTCCGGACGATCCAGAAACCGACACTCAGCCGAGCGATCGGCGATCTGCACGTATGTCGGTGGCAGACACGCGAGCCTCACCTCTCAGAGGGTGAACGCAAACGGGTGGGTCCGGCTGACGCTTCCCTGGCTACCGGGTGGCAGCCCCGGGCCGCAGAGGAGGAGTAGCGGGTCAGGCCGCGGCGGCCAGTAACTGCTCGGCCACAAGCTCGTAAGAACGAAGACGGGCCCGGTGATCGTAGATGTGACCAGTGAGGATGACCTCGTCAGCGCCGGTCTTCCTGGCGAACGCCTCGATGCCATCGCGAACCATCTCTGGCGTGCCTACGACGGAACAGGCCTGCGCCTGGTCGAGCAACTCAAGATCGAGCGAAGACAGGCTGGCCTCAAAGTCCTGTACCGGCGGCGGAAGCTTGCTCGGCATCCCGCGTCTCAGACACAGCAACGCCTGCTGGGCCGAGCTGCGCAGAACCCTAGCCTCCTCCTCGGTCTCGGCCGCGAAAACGTTGAATCCCACCATGACATGCGGTTTAGCGAGTTGGGCCGACGGCTTAAACTGGGAGCGATACGTCTCAATGGCGGGCATCAGTGCGGCCGGCGCGAAGTGCGACGCGAACCCATAAGGGAGTCCCATGGCCGCCGCCAACTGCGCCCCGAACAAACTCGAACCTAGGATCCAGAGCGGCACCTCAAGCCCGGCACCGGGGACCGCGCATACCCGTTGGTTCTCTGCTGGACTCCGGAAATACTGCTGTAGTTCCACGACGTCTCGCGGAAAGGCGTTCACATCTTCGGTCAATGTGCGGCGGAGCGCATGGGCGGTCTCCTGGTCGGTACCCGGGGCACGGCCCAGCGCTAAGTCGATCCGACCCGGGTAGAGCGTCGCAAGCGTGCCGAATTGCTCCGCAATCACGAGCGGTGCGTGATTGGGCAGCATGATGCCCCCTGCGCCGACCCGGATCGTGGAAGTTCCGGCAGCGATGTGGCCAATCACGATCGACGTAGCCGCGCTCGCGATCCCAGGCATATTGTGATGCTCGGCGACCCAGTAGCGCCGATACCCCCACCTTTCGGCGTGCCGGGCAAGATCAACGCTGTTACGTAACGCGGCGGCCGCGTCGCTCCCTTCAGGAATCGGGGACAAGTCCAGGATCGAAAACTCCGCCATGTCCATTGAGTCTGACACAATCCAGGGATGGCCCGCGCCTCCTGTCATCGGTGCCGCCGACCGGCACCCACCTGCGTCTGCTCTGCGATCCGTCCGGTGACCACCCGCACCCACTGGATCCTGCTGATGCATCCCAAAGAGGCGCGGAAGGTCCGGATCGGAACCGGACGGTTGGCCCACCTGTCGCTGAGGCGATCAGAGCTGCATGTGGGTATCGGCTTCAACGACCACCCGCGGGTGACCGCATTGCTTGGCGACCCACACCTTGATTGCCGGGTGCTCTACCCTGGAGGCACCAACCTAAATGCCGGGGCCTACCAGCCGATGCCTGGCCGGATACCGGTGTTCTTTCTGCTAGACGCGACGTGGCCGTGCGCGCGAGCGATGCTTCGGGCCAGCCCTCGACTGGCGAGCCTGCCTCGGATCACGTTTGATCCTCCCGGGCCGTCAGCGTTCTCGATCAAGCGCCAGCCACGCGCCGAATGCCTCGCAACGATCGAGGCGGCCGACGCTTGCTTGAACCAGCTCGTGAGACACGGCCACGAACGGCTCCCGCCTGACCACGACGGCAACCTGCTGGGCCCCCTCCGGAAGCTGATGGCGATTCAGCAGCGCTTTCCAGGCGCTCCGCCAGCGCTAGCTACGGCACCTTCTGGGTGTCGAGATTCCGCGCCCCAGCCATGATCCCAACCATGCCAATGTTGCCCTCGTGGCAGGCATACTCGAAGAGCGGGCCCTCAGTCTGCCTGAGCGGCATCATTGCCGTCCAAGGCTGGGTGAAATTGTTAGGGTCCTCCACAGTGAACTCGTAGGCCACCGTCTCTGGATCCAGTCTCCTCAATCGCTCCACAACGTAGGTATCACGGCTCGAGCCACCTAGGCTGGTCTCGCGCAGGAAACCGCGGGTCTCGATGACTAGCGTGTCTCCCTCCCAGCGCGCCCGCGACTCACCCGAGTACTGACGCAGACCATGCCGTGCATCGGTCCCGATCGGAATAATGCGCGCGTTGTGCACCATCTCGTTGTAGATGACGACGTGGTCCGGCGTCTGGAGAATCTGAACGTTGTTGTTGTAGGCACTCGACACCATCGGCGGCCCGGCATTGAACCCCATTAGGCACCGATCGCCGAGGCTGCGGTCCGTGTAAGAGTCGGCGAACCCGCTCCGCAGATTCAGTCCCCTGCTCGCTGCCCCGTCCAGGTAGGACTGCGTAAATGGAATCCGCCCTTCCGGCGGATCGACGATGAGCGCTGTGCGATGGTCCTTGACCAGCTCGATCCCACGCTCGTACCAGAACTCGTTGTAGCCTCCGACACCCCCTTCGGCCCGGGATTGATACCGGACCCCGGGCGCCCGCACTTCGAGGTTCTGCGTGTCGCGGTTCATCTCGCGACGACGCTCGGCTTCGTATTCCGCCGCCTCTTCTTCCGTAAGCTTCTGCCGACCGGCCAACAGCGACGACGCGCCCTGGTCGATGACCGGACGCTGGAGCGGGGTCAGCGTGCGGAACGTGAAGAGGCCCTGAATGTCCGGATCGCCATAGACCGTCCGCTGAACCTCGTCACTCTGGGCGAACACGCCACCGGCGGTCAGCACCAGCGCGACCACGCTCATCACAGTTGTCACTCTCGTCCTCATGTCGCCCTCGCTATCTCGTCGAAGTGCCCGCGTCGGTGTGTGTCGATTATACCCAGGCTCTGAATCGCTTCCCGGCCGACACCACCCCTCGCACTGCGTGAGACCGCGCGCCGGCGCGGGTTTCGCAACGCCACCTGCAATCCGTCGACGCTCTCCAACATACGCCCCGCTGGTCGTTTCACAGGAGAGACTATCTGGCTTAATCGGCTCTCGGTAACGCGAAGGCTACGTAGGTGGAACCTGACGGCGGCCCCTGTCGCCCTCCCCCGGCAGCAATCACGACGAACTGGCGTCCGTCGACGCTGTAGACCGCCGGGGTCGAAAACCCCGCCGCCTCGAGGTTGGCCTGCCAGAGCGTCGACCCATCCCGCGTGTCGACGGCCTGGATCATCTTATCCGGGGTGGCCGCGATGAAGATGAGTCCAGACGCGGTCACCACCGGACCGCCGTAGTTGACCGCGCCGTATCCAAGGTCGGGATGGGACAGGTAGTTGCCGAACGGCACCGACCAGGTAATCTCGCCGGTCGCCAGGTCAATCGAATTGAGCGTGCCCCACGGTGGCGTGTTGGCGGGCAGGTCCTCGTGGTCACGAAGATACACGTAGCCCCCCAGAACATAGGACAGCTCATCGGTCGGCTCATCCTTCTCCGGCTCCTCTTGAGAGATATAGCGGATGACGGCCCGCTGTTCCGCATCGTCGAAATGCGAGAATCCAGGCATCCGGCCTCGCCCGCTTTCGAGTACGTTTCTGATCTCCCCGATCTCCAACCGCTCGCGCACGCCCAACAAGGAGGGGCCAGTGCTACCTTCGAGCTCCAGCCCGTGGCAGCTGCCGCAATGTTCCGCGTAGGTACCGAAATCGCTCGTGCCTGTCGGCACCTCGCTGAGCGTGAGGATACCGGGCACATCATTCGCATTGAGAATCAATGCGTTCGTGGCGGGGTCGAAGGCTGACCCACCCCACTCTGCCCCACCGTCGTACCAGGGCTGCAACAGCACCGTCCCCACTCGAGGGGGTGCCCAGGGACGTAGATCCCAATCCTTGATCGCCTCCTCGACATGGGCCCTCGCCTCCGGCGTCCTGTTGGTCACCTCGAAAGCCTGTCGGCTGAACGCCACGGCCGAGACAGCCTGCGTGGGCGACGGCATCTCTCCGGGCAGCGTGCTCGGCAGCGTGCCCACCTCGACCGTCGGGTAGAGCAGTTCGCCCGTCTCTCGCTCAAACGCGTACAGATGCCCCGACTTTGTCGTCAAGGTCACCGCGTCGATCCTGCGACCGTCGCGCTCCAGCTGCACGAGAGTCGGCGGCGAGGGATTATCCCGATCCCACAGGTCGTGTCTGAAGACCTGATAATGCCAACGGAGCTCGCCCGTATGCGCATTCAACGCCACGATCGAATTTGCATACAGGTTGTCGCCCAACCGCTTTGCCCCGAAGAAGTCAGGGGTAGCCGACCCAGTCGGGGCAAATAAAATCGCCCGCTCAGCGTCGAGCGCCATCCCGGTCCACACGTTGGCGCCGCCAGCATGCTCAAGGCTTCCCTCGGCCCAGGTATCAGAGCCCGGGTCTCCCGGCTTAGGGATGGTATCGAACTGCCACACCAGCAAGCCGTCGACCGCGCTGAAGGCGCGGATCGAACCGGGGAAAGCCTCGGCGCTCTCGCTAGTCGAGAAGCCCATGATCAAGAGATCCCGAAAGACGACACCCGGCACCGTGACCGATAGCGCTCCCTCATGGTCACCCGGCGGCGTCAGGTCCAACCGGCCCTGGTCACCAAAACTCGTCACCGGCGTGCCGTCACGCGGATCAACGGCGAGCAGGTACCGCCCCGCAGTGTAGAAGAGCCGCGCCCCACGATCGCCCTCCCACCACATCAGGCCACGCTGTGCCCCCCCAACGCCTTCGGGTTCGTAGCGCCAGAGCTCCTCTCCCGTGGCGGCGTCGACGGCGAACGCATCCAGCTGTGGTGACAACCCGTACAGCACGCCATCCACCACGACAGGGCTCGTGTACATCGTTCCCTGGGGCTCGCCAGAGTCGTACTCCCACGCCACCTCGAGCCGTGCGACATTTTCCCGCGTGATCTGGTCCAGGGGTGAATAGTGGCGCCGCCCAGGGTCGCCCAGGTACACGGACCAGTCAGTGGTCCCGAGATCGCGGTCTACCGGCGTACAGGCGGCGACCAGAACGAGACTCAGCAGCAACGCAAGATATCTCATCATGACTCCCCCTCGGACAAACGGCGCCCATTGTAGCGAGAGGCGGTGAACTCCGATCAATTCCCGGTAGCGGCGCTAATCGGACGACCGTCTCAAACTCGGTCCAGTCCGACACCGCGGAGACCACACTACGTTAACGCCCGGTTCACGCCAGCTTCTGAAAAGAGTGCGGTCGAGTGAGCGCCTAGCGCGGTCGCTGGGGGGGCCGGTCGCTGTGGAGCACCCGTTCGGCGATGCGCCACCCCTCGGGGGTCCGTCGCCAGATCTTCCGGTAGATGCCAGACCCGCTGATCTGCGCGGTCGGCTCGCCATACGGCTGATGAGTGATCAGCGCCATGTTCTCGGTCACGGCACGGTCGCCCGAGAGCTCCAAAAACACGAGGCCGGAGAAGTAGTGGCGGGTTTGACGATCCGCGAGCCGCCCCTCATGTGACTTGATCGCGTAGGCGCGAATAGCATCGCGTCCCTCCACGCGCGATCCAGTCACGAGCAGGCCGTTGATGCGTCGCTCCAGGACACCGTCGTCGGTAAACAGGTTCGCAAAGCCCTCGGCGTCCTTACCGTCCCAGCGGTAGGAGTACTGGGTCAACTGCTCGGCGATCAGCAGCCGGTCCTCGACCGCTCCAAGCTCCTGCCCCAGCGCAGGCGTCGAGAGCACACCAACGAGAAGCGCCGAGGCCCACGCCATCACCCGCTCGGTTCTGGACATGGTCTCGTGCTCAGCGGTCGCTAACCAGCTGACGGAGCCACGCGACACCTTCGCTCGCGGGCCCGATAACCGGTGCCGCATGCGCATCATCACTCGCCGGCAGTATCCGCTCCATGGAGAACTGCGCAAAGGCTACCGCCATATCCGGGTCGAGAGCCGCGATCGCCTCCAAGATCAGCCGGTCGTGCTCCTCCGGGCTTCCTCCCAGCAACTCATCCATCGCCCCAGACACCGGGTGGCTCGAGAGGCTGACCGACTGGCCGCGCGCTCGAGCCTGTCCCTCGATTGCCTCTGCGAGCAGCGAGGCGGAATCGGGCGCCGTCGAGAGCACGTGCAGCGGCTGGTTGAGTGACAAAGCCCGCTCGATGATGCCGTCGAACGAGGTCACGACCGGAATGTCAACATCGCGGCGCGACGCCTCCGCCATCGCTCCGAAAAACGACCCAGTGACGATCACGGCCTGCTGTCCAGTGTCTGCGCTGTGCCTCACCAGCGCCCGCACTCGACGCTCCAGTTCTGCGTCGTCGGCGGTGCCCGCGTTTCGGTCTAGATACAGCGACCCGTCGAGTAAATGCGCCACATCCGCGTCTGGCCAGACGCGGTCAAACGCCTCTTGAGTAGTCGGAATCGCGTTCAGGAGTGCGTGGACCGCACCGATACGCGGCGATGATTGCACCTCAGGCCTCCTCCTCACCGTTGCCCGGTTCAAGCATGCTATGAAGCTTCGTCCCTGTTTCGAGCGACAGCCTGAGCCGCTCGGAGAGCCGACTCAAATAGTCTCGTTCGGCGTCGTTGTCGACATCGGTCATCGACCTCTTCCTACCGCCCAGCGCGCTCGTCGGCCCGCGAGCCCGCTAGCATATTCTCCATGCCGTAGTTGCCTTCGTGACAGGCGAACTCGTACATTGGTCCGTCGATCCGCTCCATCGGCAGCGAACCGCTCCACTCGCTGGTGAAGGTCTCCAAATCCGTCACCGTGAACTCGTAGTCCAGCAGATTACGATCTATGCGTCTGAACCGCTCGATTACACGGGTGGCCTCACTCAGCTCGCCGCGTGAGAGGGAATGCTCCGGCCGACTCCAGCGCCGAATGAACGGCGTCCGAAGGTTGGTCGTTTCGACCACCAGCGTGTCACCCTCCCACCGTCCGCGCGAACTCCCCGCGAACTGTCGTATCGCCGCCGGAAGATGAGGACGACCGTCGAGGGGAATCACCCGCAGGTCATGGATGTGCTCCTGCAGGATCACCACAAAGCCTTCGCTCTGGAAGAACTGGTAGTTGTTGTTGTAGCCGGTGGGAAAAGACGGAATCCCCCGGTACCACAGACACCGCTCGCTCAGCCCCATCTCTTCCGGCCCGCGCGCAGGCACCCGGCCGTCCTTGGCGTCGGCGAGCCGACGATACTCGGCAGATGTGATCCGCGCCTCCGCCTCGGCGGTCAGCACCGGCAACCGCCCATTGGGCGGGTCGACGATGATCGACGTCCGGCCCGTCGCCACGACCCGGGTCCCCTGCTCGGTCCAGTAGCTGTTGTAGGCACCGACGTTCCCACCCGGCGGCAATGGCTCGCTACGCACCTCGCTCGGCGCATTCTGCCTGGCGACGCCCTCAATGGCACGCTGTTCCAGGGCCGCGGCCTCCTCCGGCGTATAGAATTCCTGTCCTCCCAGATCGGCGGGTCGTTCGAGAGGCGTGATCGTGAAGTTGTTCCAGATCCCCTGCAGATCGGGGTCGCCCCACGCGAGCGGCGGCGGACCGGGGTCGCGCGCCGATTCCTGCGCCAGTGCCTGGCTCATCGAGCCAGCCCCCCATGCCACCAACAGGATTATCGCGATGCCGCAAGCGCGCGTTCGACGCTTCATCTCACTCTCCTCGCCATAACCGTCTCTCCTCCAGAATTATACCCAGCACGATCACCCATTCTGACCGCCAGGTCAGGTATAGAATCGATTCACCGGAGGAAACAAAATGGCCAGAGGTAGCATGCTCATCGCTCTTACCGCACTGCTGGTTGGGCTCGGCACAGGCGGCGTCGTCGGGCGTCAGAGTGCCAATGACGAGGTCCGCCGCTTACACGAGATTTACTACGGCTACTTCGCCGAAGGTAACGCGAAGCGGATCGCCGAGGAGATCTATCACCCGAACCGACTGCAGTTTGGGAGCTCTGGCGTCGCGGTTTCGTCGAGCGCCGAGGAGGTTGAAACCAGTTTCGCCCAGGCAACCGAATCGCTCTCGCCCCAGGGCTACGACCGTTCAGAGCTTCCCGAACCGGTCATCTGTTCACCGAACCCTGGGACGGCCATCATCAGCGGGCGAATCGAACGGTACCACACCGACGGTAGCGTGATGGCGGAAATGGGCTCGACTTACATCTACGGGAAAACCCCTGACGGCTGGCGGATTCACGCCACCATCTCTCACGGTCCAGATACGGCCATCGGGTGCGTCTCCCCCTAGGCCCGCGTCGACGGGTGATCCCTCGCAAGCTACGACCTTGCTGTGGTGAGTGTGGTTGCCCGATTATTGAAGCAGGAGATCGTGCAGGAGCACACCTCGGAGGAGGTGTGCAGCATCCGGACCACCCTTGCCCTGACGCTACCGACCTTCCGACCGTAGCTGCTCTTGGTAAGCCTCTTCCAGTCGCTCGACGGCGGCGAGGAACCCCTCAGGATCGACGAAAGTATCTGGGCTATACGCCTGTCCCGCCTCGTATTTGTCGTGCAGGCCATATTGGGATCCATGCGCCGAAACCCAGACGTCGACGTCGAGCGCTTTCTGCTTCCGGAACGTCTCGGCGAAATCATCGGCCACGCCCGGGTATGTCGGGTTCTCGACCAGCCGCTTGCCAGGGTTGATCGTGGCCATGTTCGCGATCGCCACGTCATAGTCCCGTCCTGCCTCCCTCACCTTCATGAGATAGCTCGAACTCCCCGCCGTATGCCCTGGCGTCTCCAACACGGTCAGCGTGATATCGCCAAGCTCGATCACCTCACCGTCACGAATGATCTTGTCGGCCTCAATCGGAGCGAACGATTCTCGCCCACCGAAGTGCGGGTCGCTGAATCCGCCATCGGCCAGCACGGACGCATCGTGAAGTGTGGCCCACATCTCAGCGCCCGTGACCTCCTTGATCTCAGTCAGTGCCGCCGTGTGATCCCAGTGAGCCTGCATCTGCAGCAAGATCTTGATGTCCTCGAGACGAAACCCGAGGGACTCGACGTTCTCCCTGATCAAGGGGACTGAGTCTTCGAGCGCAGTATTGACGAGAATGTGGCCCTCGCTCCCGGCGATCAGGAAGACGCTCAGGTCATAAGTGCCGACCGCATAGAGATTCCCGATCACACGGTGGCCTTCGAACGGACGGGTCCAATCCGGATTCTGGCCAGACGCAAAGCTGCTTCCCACCACCAGTAAGGTCGCCGTCGCGATGCAATTTCGGATGTAAGTGCGCATGGTGCTCCTTATTCCATTCAACTACAGGACTCCCGCGGTCCGCATCACCTCTTCACATTTCGGGCGGATCTCGGACGCCACCTCATAGGGATCGCCATCGACGAACTCGGCACGGAACAACTCCACCGACAACGACCCGGCGTACTCCTTCTCCGCCAGCTTCTGGAGAATGCGCTCGACCGGGGCTATCCCGTCCCCGGGAATCAGTCTGGAGTCGTTGTCGATCAGCTCCCGAGGACCCGAGCGCAGATCCTGGAAATGAGCGTGGGCGAGCTCGCCCGGCTGCAGGAGGTCTAGGTCCTCAAACTTGCTCAACCCCGACCAGAAATGAAAGAAGTCGAGCATCGGCTTCACCCTCGGGTGTCCCGCCGACCTGATGTTGTCGAGCGCGGAAGTCAACGTGGCCAGATGCGTCGACGTTCGCGTGAACTCGATCATGCAATCGAGCTCAAACTCGGCCGCGATCTCCCCAGCCTCATGAATCGCCGCCGGTGTTGCGACGAAGTCGTCCGTGGTCAACGGTCGGTTGGTAATCGAGGGCGAGTAGACCCGTCTAAGCCCGAGCTCCGCCATCTGCTCGCATCCACGTCGCCACGCTTCAAGTGACTCGGCTCGCGCAGGTCCGGGCAACCAGAGATCCTGCAGCACCATTGCGGCCGACACCGGGATGAGATCAAGGTCGGCCAGGAGCCGTCGCGCCGCCGCCAAGGTATTGCTCTCGAGGAACACATTTAGCTGCGGCGCCCCCAGCTCGACATACCGAATACCTGCCCGCGCCCAGCCCTCCATCGAGGCCTGGAACCCGGCGGCCCTTGTGGTGTTCTGATGCATCGCCAACAGCATCTTTCCCGGGGACGCACTCTGTGCGTTCGCCAGACTGGCCAGCGGCGCTACGAGCGGAGCCATCAAGAGCGATCGTCGGGTCAGCATGGACATAACTATACGCGGGAAGACGTACGGTGCTCAGACCGGAGCCCTCTCGAATCTCGCGTTCCCGGACTGATCGACCCGGAGGAACCGACCCTCTTCCCTCCATGACGGGAGGACGACGATCCGCCCATCATCGGCGGGCAGATCCCGCTCCAGATGAAAGTGACCGAGCACGATCAGGTCGTGCCCCTGGCCCAACGCCTTCTGCCCGTAGGCGCGTACCAACGACTCTGGAAACGTGGCCTTGTAAGCGAGGTTGGTCGTCCGCATTCGCTGCTCGATACGGTCGGCCCACCGCAGGCGGGAACCTGAAGGCAGTAGCGTGAACAACCGCCACGCGGGTGCCCAGCGGCTGAACTGTCGCCAGATTTGATACTGATGATCCCGGACATTGACCAGGTCGCCATGCGCGGCCCAGATTCGGGTCATACCAACCCTGGTCGTCCACGACTCGGCGACCACCTCGTCGAAGGCCAGCCCGGCGTAAGCGTCGCCGACCCGATAGTCGCGATTGCCTTCGATATACGTGACAGCCATCCCGCGCTCGCGCAGTCGCGCAAGGCGGCCAACGACCGCGGTCTGGTGCGGGCGTTCCATCGAGCGGTCACCCAGCCAGAGATTGAAGAGGTCCCCGATGAAGACGAGCCCGCCGCAGGTGGTCTCAAGATGGTCGAGCCAGCGCAGAAACGGACCGAGCAGCTCGTCGTCCTGATCGAGATGGACGTCCCCGATGAACGCCAGATCGCCGGGCACTACACGTCGTTCAAGTGCTGCAAGGTGCCAGTACTGTCGCCGAACTGCTCGACCGGCACGTCGAGCTTGGTCAGCAGCGCCATGAACAGATTCGCGAGCGGCGTCCCCTCCGCATAACGCAGGTGACGCCCGCCAGTGAGACGTCCAGCACCCCCGCCAGCGACCAGCATCGGCAAGTTCTGGATGTTATGCAGGTTGCTGTTACTCATGCCGCTGCCATACATAACCATCACCTGGTCGAGCAGCGTTTGTTCACCGTCTGACGTCTGCTGGAGCTTGTCGAGGTAGTAGCGGAAGAGGCCCGTGTGATAGCTCTGCAGTTTCACGAGCTTCGCCAAACTCTCCGGTCGGTTCTCGTGGTGCGACAGCGCATGATGCGGATCCGGTACGCCGATCTGGGGATAGGTCTGCGGCGTGAGTTCCGGTGTCATCAAGAAACTGATGACCCGCGTCAGGTCGGCCTGATACGCGAGTACCTGCATGTCGAAAAGCACCTTCACGTGCTCCTCGAACGAGTCTGGGGTACCCGCCGCCGGACGATCCACCACCGGCAGTTCTCGCTCAGCGTCCGCCTCGGCCCGCCCGATTCGTCGCTCGATATCGCGAACCGCGGTCAGGTAGTCGGTCAGCTTTGCGCGGTCGGCGGCGCCCAACCCCTGCTGCAGTCGCGCCACCTTGTCGGTCACGGCATCCAGGACGCTGCTGTCGCGCGCCCTCCGCTCCTGGCGGGCCGCCGGATCCGTGCTCGTGCCATCGCCGAACAACCGCTCGAACAGGGCGCGCGGATTGCTCTCCATCGGAAGCGGTGTCGTGGGTGAACTCCAGCTGAGGGTGCTCACATACGCACAGCTGAAACCTGCATCGCAGGCCCCGCCAAAATCGGGCAG